>Ga0209636_10002696_pt1 | contig 18109 bp, 16 predicted proteins | sample DeeMarSWOR152_54_FD_187464 | JGI IMG/M metagenome (GOLD analysis project Ga0209636, IMG submission 187464) | Marine sediment microbial communities from White Oak River estuary, North Carolina - WOR-1-52-54 (SPAdes) (version 2) | ecosystem: Environmental > Aquatic > Marine > Intertidal zone >... | reverse complement strand
TTTGTAGAGGTTTACCCGCCATCGGTTTGGCGGGTTTACCCGCCTATGGAGGGTTTACCCGCCTCCGGTGGGCGCATATCCCCAACTCAAGCTACGAGAGGTTCTCTGTTGGGGACCCATTATTTCCCCAAATCCCTCACTAAAAACAATTCGATATATAAAAAGCTCGTAGTCCTTTCGATTAGGCGAATTTATACGCCTTCGGCGTAATCCCCAAGATGGCTTACGCCAAAACCATATCCTTCTCGACTAACTGCCCACCAATTCACTAATCCGCTAATTCGCTAATACCCAAAACCCCTGCTAAAAAACCAGTTGACACATAAAAAGCTCGTAGTCCTTTCGACTAGGCGAATTTATACGCCTTCGGCGTAATCCCCAAGATGGCTCACGCCAGGACTACGCCACTACTTAACCCACAACAAAGCCGGATACTCCGTCCGATTTCCTCTCAAATCTTAAATCTCAAATTCATCGCTCTTCAGGCTATACTTCTTAAAACACTATATTAGTATATATGCATATACTAATATACTTTTTGCCTCCACCCCCTTCTTGACCCACCACGTCAAAAAATCTCTGCAACTACTTGCGCTATGTGGCATTGCCACCTACTGAATATAACCGCCTCACGTTATCCATCCAGCAAGCTCCATAAAATCCTCCGCCGTCTTGCGCTATGTGGCATTGCCACCTACCGAAATTTCTCCTCCGACCAAATCGCCGCGGCGAAGTTCCTCAACGAAGCCGGGCCGCTAAAAAACCTCGTAAAAAATGCCGGTCAATACATCACTATATAAGTATATACGCATACACTTATTTATCCGCCTAAGGCGGATATACTTTCCCTCACCACTTCCATCCAAACTCACCGCACCGCACCCAAAAAATCTCGAAATCCAAAGCTTCAAATTAACTACACCAACCCTTAAAACCGGCCTACTAAAAACCGGAACTCCTCCATTTAACCTTACCCAAAGACAAGAGAATAAGCTCGTAGTCCTTTCGATTAGGCAAATTTATACGCCTTCGGCGTAATCCCCAAGATGGCTCACGCCAGGATTAGAACAATAAAAGAATACCTAAGTATCTTAGGTATTGCCCTCGGCAGTCCCCAAATCCGTTAATCCAAAAAATTCTCTGCGGTCTTGCGTCTGGGGTCTTGAGTCTTCTATACCTCTGTGCCTTTGCCCCTTTGTGCCTAAATCTTACTACGAACTATGAACAATGAGCAATGAACTGAAATATTCAAACTTTTTTGAATATTTTGATATAATTTTCAAACGTTTCGTCACTTTTTGTAAATTTTCAATCAAAAACGCAGCTACCTACCAGCAAAAATCCAAAAATCCAAAATTTTTTTATCTCTTTCCATATAAGCATTTACAAATTTTGGCCATCCGAAAAACCCGCGTTTTTAGCGCCAAATGCGCAAGCCGAAGCAATAGTGGAGGTCCCGAGCGGAGTCGAGCGATCTAACCCTACTAAGTGGGACGTCTGTTTTCGGAGATACGAGATGCAAGATACTATACTCGACATACGCTTCACGTTTCACGAGATACGAATAATGGCCGCCGAATCCCAAAATCTACCTTTTGCCTGTCTACCTCGTTTATATTTTCTACTCTCTGCTATCGTCGCCCTACATTTGTCGAGAGCCCTTTACAAATCCACCCTTTTTATGCAAAACAAACCCAATTTGCTTGATGCCCTAATGGACGTAACCTCTTTCTATACAGTGGATTATGAAAATAAATCCAATTGCAAACTTGGTGAAAACAAAGCCAATACAAACCCAATCCCCGAAAAAGCCAAAATGAAATTAAGCTTCTATTCTACAAAGGATTATGAGAATGAAACCGCCTACGGACTCCACCAAAACAAACCCAATCAAACCTAATTTCAAACCCGGCGCCTATGCTGCCCTGCACAAGGGCTGATACCCTTCGACTATGCTCAGGATGACGGGATAATGCCGAGTATATATTTAGCCATTTTTGGCGGTCGGCCTAAAATCTCGGTGAAATGATGGATTAGGAGTTTTTCGATTTCGCTCAATGTTTTTTCATTCGATTCAGCTATTAACTTCGCATTTGCTAAACAATCTGCGGCATTGTTAGTCAGTCTAATCCTGTCGGGGAAGCTGGCTTCGCAATCTTTGCAAATCAGGCCATTGGCGGAACTGCTGAAATAAAACTCGTCGCTCGTCGCTTGTCGCTCGTCGATAGGTGCTTCCGCCTTCGCTGAAGCTTCGGCGGACAAGCGTCGCTCGCCCTCGCCCCTCCAGGAGGGGCGGGGCTCGTGACTCGTTTTGCAGTTTACACAGGAATCGAATACTGGTATCAGGCCGATTTCTTTGAGAAGGGACAGTTGAAATAGTATCAGCAAAGAAATCGTGTCTCGTCGCTCGTCGCTCGTCACTTGTGTCTGGTTTACATTTTGCAGAAACTGGAGGAAGCTGTCGAAGAGTTTGGGGTGCGGGTCGTAATCATCGGTAAGATTATTTACCAGCTCGGCGGCAAAGAGGGCGCAGTTCAATGCAAAAAGGTTGCCGCTTAAGCTGGCGAAGGCGGTCTGCTGCTGGAACTCGGTTAACGTTGCAAGTTTCTCTCTGTTTGAGTCGGAGAAGACGATATTTCCGTGCGAGAACAGCTCGATAGGGCCGTCGAACGGTGATTTGGGCCTTTTTGAGCCTTTGGCGATGGCGCTTATTTTGCCGGTTGCTCTTGTAAAAAGGGTCAGTACCTGCGATGTCTCGGAAAAATCAGTAGCGCGTATGCAGATAGCAGCATCTTTGGTCAGCATAATTCGTGGCTCGCCCTCGCCCCTCCAAGAGGGGCGGGGCTCGTGTCTCGTGACTCGGTCAGAATACGCTTCACGCTTCACGATTCACGCTTTTAGTTATTCTGATTCGTTTTATTCTTCTGGGCTCGGCAAGGGCGATGGTGAATTTTAGATTTTCGCAATCGAAACTCTCGCCGGTTTTGGGAATATAACCCAAACGTGAAAATACAAAACCGCCTATGGTATCGTAATCCTCGTCTTCGGGCAGATTCAGGTCAAACTGGTCATTCAGGTCATCAACGTATGTTCTTGCATCAACTTCGATGGTGCTTGTATCTATTTCTTTTATGGGTTCGGGTGGTGTTTTTTCATATTCATCGGTTATCTCACCGACAAGCTCTTCGAGAATATCCTCTAAAGTAACGATACCTGCGGTTCCGCCATACTCATCGAGTACAATGGCTATATGCAGTTTCTGGTTTTGAAACTCGTGAAGCAGGGTTCTGAGCGGTTTTGTTTCGGGGACGAAATATGCGTCTCTGATTTTGCTTCGGAGGTCAAAGTCCGCTTGGTTTTTGCCGATTTCGGTCAATAGGTCCTTTGCGTAAACAAGGCCAATAATGTTGTCTATATTTTCCTGGTAAACGGGAACACGAGTGTGGCCTGCGGTGGTGACAGTTCCCAGGACCGTCTGTAAGTCAGAGTTGACTTCGACAGCCACAATATCGGTGCGGGGGGTCATAATCTCACCGGCGCAGGTTTCGCTTAGCTCCAAAACATTTTCAATCATCTGCTGCTGTTCGGCATCGAGGACGCCTTCTGTTCTGTGCTGCTCGAGGCCATTTAAGAATTCTTCCTGTTTTTCTTCATATTGTTCTTCTGGGGTTGATTCAGCTACGCCGACAAGCCGTCGGATAAAACCATCATATAACTGAAAGACATAGAGTATCGGCCAGGCAACCTGTTCAAAGAACATCATAAGCTTGTATGTTCGGCTGAGGATTTTTTCACCTTTATACTTTGCCAGGGCGTGAGGTATTGCGAGGCTGAATATCGAAAAGATTGCTATTGCAATAATAAAAGTAATCAGATAGTCGGAAATTTGCGGGCTGTGATGTCGTGCGCTTTCAAAAGAAGCCAGCAACAAAAGCAGTATGCACATATTGAAGATAAGTCGATATAGAGAGCAGGTCAAGACGAGGCTTTCGGCCTTTTCTGCGAGGCTGTCGGTAAGGCTTTCCGGAGACACAGAATGCTTTTTGCTGCCTTGGGGTGTTTGCTTTTTATTTAATGCTTTGAATGCCTCTTGTAATTTGATGCGTGAGAATATTCGCAGAGCAATAGCATTAACAGAAAAAAACAGCGTCGCAGCGGCAAGAAGGCAAATCAGGATTATAGCCCAGGTGAGATAACTCACTAAATACCCTTTCAATTTGTTAAGCGTTCATATTTTTCAAACGGCGCTTCGAGCTATATACCATACCATAACCGAACTGTTTTAAGATTTCATCCTCTGCTTGATGCATTTTTTTTGCCCGGCTTTGTGTGGAATCGTCGAATCCGAAGTTATGCAGCAGGCCGTGGGTTATGTAAAGAGCTAATTCCGCTTCGGCTGAGTGGCCTCGCAGATTGGCTTTTTTGACAGCCTGCTCGGCGTTGACCACCACCTCAAACAATTTCCGATTTTTGATTTTCGATTTTCGATTTACGTCTGACAAATCGAAGCTCAAACAATCGGTAGTGCGGTTGCGATTCAGAAACTTTCTGTTTATTCTGCGGATTTGTGCGTTGTCAACGAGAGCGATGCTAATCGTTGCTCTTGAGAGCTTAAAGCGATTGCAGATTCCTTTTACCAGTTTTTCGAGTCTTGAGAAACAAACGTCTATATCCTTGAAATTTTTGGCGACCTGAACGACAATATTTCGACTTTGTTTAAGAGAATTCATCACAGCTAATCGGCTTTCTGCTCGGTTTGCGAAGATTGAGATAGCTTTTCCTCTGAGGTTTGCCTTTTGGTATCTTGTTGAGTGTCATCCTCCATCACATCAGGCTGCTTAGGATAAATGACTCTGCCGTGATAATGAGCGGCGAGAGTTTTTGATATACTGGTCTCTATCTGACTTAATTCCCGCAGGGACAGGTCGCATTCATCGAATTGTCCATCCTGCAGTCTTTTCATAGCCATATTATGCACGACGGTTTCTATTCTTGTTGGCGTCGGCTCGGCGAGGGTCCTGACGGTGCCTTCTACGGTATCTGCCAACATTACGATTGCAGCTTCCTTTGTTCGTGGCTTCGGGCCTGTATATCTAAATTCACTTTCAGAGGGCGGCGGTCTGCGAGGGGCTTTTTTCGTGTCTTCGCCGCCCTCAGATTGTTCTTCATCATGCTTTTTTCTTGCCTCGTTGTAGAAATATTCGATGAGGGTTGTGCCATGATGAGTCTCGATGAATTGGCGGAGCACCGAAGGTAAACTATACTCCTTTGCCATTTCTACGCCATCTTTGACGTGGCCTACAATAATCAATTGGCTCATTGCGGGCGAGAGCTCTTTATGCCGACTAATCGGGCCGAGCTCGTTTTCGACAAAATACCCCGGCTTATTGATTTTTCCGATATCGTGGTAATAAGCGCCGACCCGGCACAGAAGCCCATTTCGGCCTATAGCCTCGGCTGCGGCTTCTGCAATAGAGCCGACTAACAAACTATGGCTGAACGTTCCGGGTGCTTCCATAGCAAGTCTTTTCAACAACGGCTGATTCGCATCGCTATAGTCCAAGAGCGTCATACTTGTTGCTATTCTGAAGATTTTTTCGATAAGAGGAAGCAAACTCTGGATGAGCAGTCCTACGAGAAGCGTGATTGCTGCGTGATAGCCAGCGTTGCTAAAGCTATTGGCCAGGCTTAATTTTTGCGCCGAGAAGCTCAAGGTCAACGCTAATATAAAGACTATTACTGCCGCCAGTGTGCTTACCTCAAGTAATTTCATTCTCGTTCGGATTTCTCTTAAGGCAAAGCAGCAGGTGAAGGCACCGGCGACCATTGTCAAAAAAAGATTTATATCCGCTTTTGGTCCTGCGGCGAAGGATGCAAATAGACAATAGAATATACTCATACCAATTGCAAATCTCTGGTCATAAGCGATAGTCAAAATGATGGCTGCGGTAACGGCGCTTCCAGTTGCCCAGTATGTTCGGTTAGTCAGTAACGCACCGAGTTTAGTTGCTGCCAACAATAATACAAATAAGCCGCTCAATGCCAGTGCCCGGGTGTAGTTTTTTATTATTCGCTTTTGGTAATGATGGATATAGAAAACTGCAGCGAGAGAAACCAACACGACTATGACAGCTGTTGGAATAACTTCATAATAACGGCTTTGCTGCAGCAGTTCGAAAGATAAAATGGGGACAGAGAGGACGACGAAAAGGAGCCATAAAAAGACCGAGATTAAATATTTGGTGTTAGCAAAGCGGCTTATTTGCGAGAATCGCACTGCCGTTATGCTTTTTCGCACCTTGCTTCGTCGGGGACTTGTTTTTCTAAAAAATGGCATTTGTTATCGTATAGAAAGGGATAAACGAGCAAATTTTAATAAATTATCTTTTATTTTCTGTAGTTTTGTTTTTTATCTTCCCTTGCCTTTGCTTTTTTCTTGTAGGCCTGCACGACATTCTGAACCAGTCGATGTCTTACGATGTCTTTTTGTGTCAATTCCACAAAACCTATTCCTTTGATTCGTCTCAGTATCTGCATAGCTTCGACCATTCCGCTTCTCTGGCTTCTGTCAAGGTCAATCTGGGTTATATCACCGGTTATTATCATTTTTGAGCCGTGTCCTAATCTGGTCAGAACCATTAACATCTGCAGAGAAGAGGTGTTTTGTGCTTCGTCGCAAATGACGACGGCTTCGTTTAAAGTTCTGCCTCGCATAAAAGCAAGCGGGATGATTTCGATAATATCCAGCTCCATAAATTTTTTCATCTGAGTGAAATCCATCATATCCTCAAGGGCATCGAAGAGCGGCCGAAGATATGGATTTACCTTTGCCTGGATATCTCCCGGCAGAAAGCCGAGTTTTTCACCTGCTTCCACCGCCGGCCGGGCGAGGACGATTCTTCTGATTTGTTTTTTCCTGAGCATTGAGACGGCAACTGCGACGGCGAGATAAGTTTTTCCGGTTCCTGCAGGTCCTATACAAAATGTAAGGTCGTTAGCCAGCATTACATCGATGTATTTTAACTGTCCTTTTGTGGTCGGCTCGATAACCTTTTTTCTGGAATAAACGGTGAGAGCCTTGCTGGTCTCCACCGTTACGTCTGAACCGTCGTGCGTGATAAAGGCGTTTACATCATCGGGGGTAAGCGAGCCGAATTTGATTAGATGCTTCTGCATTTTGTCGATAACTTCAGCGGCTTTGTTTACATTTTCTCCTTTGCCGGTGACTATTATATTAGCCTGTCGAGCGGCAATCTGGACATCGAAGGATTGGCGCAAAAGCCGAAGATAACCATCTGCCGGTCCAAATAGCTCAACCTGATTGTGAGCCGAATCTAATTGTATAGTAACTTCCAAATTTTTCCTCTATCGAGCGCTGAATAGAAAGAACAGATATGCAAACGGAGCTGCCAATAGTGGTGAATCAACGATGTCGAGTATTCCGCCGAAGCCCGGCACGTTGCTTGCTGAATCTTTTTCTTCAGCATCTCGCTTTATCATAGACTCAGCCAAATCTCCAAACTGACCGATAAAGGCAAAACAAAAGCCAAAGATTATTGCTAACCACCAGGTCATTATATCACAACTAATGGCAAATAGACCAGCAACAACCATAGCAGCAACGACGGCGCCGGCCATACCTTCCCAAGTCTTACCGGGGCTGATTTTGGGCGAAAATTTATGTTTGCCCAAAAGGCTGCCAAAGGCATAAGCACCTATATCGGCGGACTTTACGACAAAAACGAACGTTAACAATACCCAAGGACCAAAATCAATGCGAAGGGCAACAGAGAAGGCGGCCAAGACGCCCAGATAAATAAGGGAAAAATAATTCGCTCCACAATTAGCTAATATTCCTGAAGTGCCATAGTAGAGATATTGATATAACAGCAGAGCCAGAAGCGAAAAGACCAAAAGCAATGCCAGATAGCTCAAAGGTGAGATTTCAATAAGCTGTGGCCAGTACCAACAGGTAGCGAATAAAATCGAAGCAATAATTGTAATCGGCAGGAAAATCTTCAAATTTTTTGCATTGGCAAGTTTTGACAATTCCATTTGAGCGGGGATAAGCAACAAGGCAATAAGGACACAAAAAATTGTTGCCTGCACAGATTTATCATCTGCTGTTGAAGTGGTTAGTGAACCATCGAGCCAGCCGTCAAAAACAACAACGGCGGTAAAAAGCATTGTCATCAATGTTCCAACAGTTAACCTGTCTTTAAGCATAATCGTTAGTGGTTAGTCAGACCCGGCTGGCGTCAAAAGTTTCTTGTTTAGACTTTGAGAGCACCGAACCGTCGGTTGCGTTTTGCGTAGGCGCAGATGGCCTTTTCCAAATCTGCCTTTTTGAAATCGGGCCAAAGGATTTTTGTAACATAGAATTCGCTGTATGAGATTTGCCAGAGCAGAAAGTTGCTGATTCTCATTTCGTTTGCAGTTCGTATCAAAAGGTCCGGGTCTGCGAGGCCTTTAGTGTATAGGTGCCGGCTTATACATTGTTCGTCAATATCTTTGAGACCGAGCTTTGCCTTTTTGTATTTTTGAGCGATTTTTCTTACTGCATCAGTTATTTCTGTTCTACCGCCATAGTTGAGGGCAAGCGCAAGTATCATCCCCGTATTTTTGGCGGTTATTTCTATAGTTGCAGCAAGCTCTTTTTTAACTGACAGTGGCAGTTGGGCTAATCGGCCAAGGTGGACGAGCCTGACGTTGTTTCTCATCAGTGTTGGTCGAATCTCGACGAGGTACCGGGAGTATAGATGCATCAAGGAATTGACTTCGCCTTTTGGTCTTTTCCAGTTTTCTATACTGAAGGAGTATAAAGTAAGCGATTGGATACCGAAGTCGACGCAGTGCTGAGCTATTTGCTCGACTGTTTTAGCTCCCTGTCGATGTCCCTGGGCTCGGGGCAGACCTTTTCTTTTCGCCCATCGGCCGTTGCCGTCCATAATTATGGCGATATGGCGAGGCATCTGTTCGACAGTTAAGCCGAGACGCTTGGCGGTTTTCCTTAGTTTTTCTTCGCTGACCTTTTCCAAGTTTTACTTTTCCGGGCAAAAATGCAACACGAGCACAAAGGCGTAAGCGGTTTATATGCTTACGGCCGGCGCTCCATTATCTAAATATTGTCTGATTTCGTTTCGGTCCGACGCCGATGATTGTAATCGGTCTTCCGGTCATTTCTTCGATAAGCATAACGTAGTTTTGCGCATTGGCAGGCAGGTCGTGAAAATCATTTACCTCGGTTATATCATCCTGCCAGCCAGGGACAGTTTCATAGATACATTGGGCTTTAGAAAGTTTTTCCGTATTTGCGGGAAAGAATGCTGTTTCTTTTCCATCGAGCTTATAGGCTCTGCAAATTTTTATTTCTTTCAGACCTGTTAGTGTGTCTAAGTGCATCAGAGCTATCGAATCGATTGCTCCGATGGTAGTAGCGTATGCAACAGCTACTGCGTCGAACCAACCACATCGGCGAGGCCGACCCGTCGTAGTGCCATATTCGTTTCCTTTGTCGCGGATGTATTGACCAATTTCGTTGTCCTGCTCTGTCGGGAAAGGACCTCCACCGACCCTTGTCGTGTATGCTTTTGCCACGCCGAGGAATTTGTCAATCATCTTGGCTGGCACGCCACAGCCGGCAGACATACCGAGTGCGCTTGAGTTCGAGCTGGTTACATACGGAAACGTGCCGTGGTCGAGGTCCAATAGCGTGCCCTGCGCGCCTTCGAAAAGGATTGATTTGCCGTCTGCGATGGATTTATGCAGAAATTCAGTTGTATCAGTTGCAAAGGGCAGGAGCTTATCGGCGTAAGATTTACATTTTTCAGAGATATCCTCCGCACTTACAGGCTCGGCATTATAAATAGCAACAAAGATTTTGTTTTTATAGTCCACGATAGTTTTTAGCTTACTTTTAAGTTTTTTGAGGTCTCTCAAATCGGCCATACGGACGGTATAGGTTCTGCCGACCTTGTCCGCATAACAGGGTCCGATGCCCCGAATAGTTGTGCCGATTTTGTTTTTACCGAGTGATTCCTCGCGCAGGCGGTCCTCTTTTTTGTGATAATCGAGGACAAGATGTGCATTTTCACTTATAAAGAGGCGCTTTGTCAGCGTGATATTTCTTTGGGCAAGATTTTCAATTTCTTTAAGAAGTGTATCGGGGTCAACCACTACGGCACTTGCGATAACGCAGATAACATTGGGACGAACCGAACCGCTTGGCAGAAGATGCAATGCGAACTTGGTGTCGCCTACGACGACGGTATGTCCGGCATTTGCGCCGCCACTATATCTGACGACGATATCGGCGTGTTGAGCAAGAATATCGACAATTTTGCCCTTGCCTTCATCACCCCATTGTAATCCGACGACACAGGTATTCATTTATTTGTCTCTCGTATCTCGAATCTCGATACTGGAAATCGATACTTGTCGAGAATCGAGCAACAAGCATCGAGCATCAAGTATCAACTGATTTCTGCCACAAGCTCATCCAGAATAGCTGCTAAATTATCATAGTTTTTATCACTTAGTTTACAACTGACCTCACCGCCGTCTTTACCTTTGTATGTGATTAGAAAAAAGCCCTTCGAGTCAAAATGGGTTTTATCTATCTTTTGTATTGAATCATAGGAAATGCTTTCTTTACCATTGATGACAAGTTCGTTCTCATCGGCGAGCAACTTTTTGTTTTTGACGGTCCGAAACCTTCCTGCCAGAATTACGGCAAGAGCAACAAGGAAGAATGGAGCCATCTGGTTAAATATCATCGTATCGTCGGCTTTGCCATCTTTTACGTGCTTTTCATAGAAGCTGCGACGATAGGACCATTGATATTTGCTTAAATAGCCGTCATAAGCCAGAATGATTGCAAAAACAAAGCAAACAGCGATGTAGATTTTCAAGTTATTTTTTTTGTATTTGCTAAAGGGTGCTTCGATAGGCATTTTAAGGCCCTTACTGGAAATTATGTTAATCGTTTTTGAGCAATTACATCTGTTAAAGGCTTGACAAAGTTCGGGACTATTTTTTCAGCCATTAGTCTTTCAGCCAATCGGCATTGATTTTCAAAAGATTTTAGCGCATCAAACCTTTCTGAACTCGAAGGGAACTGACGAATCGTAAAGGAAAGGCTTATCGCCTCATCGTCAGTTTGTCCTTTTCTACCAGGCTCATAAATGCTTGTTTTTGACTCTACACTGATTCGGGCCTGTGTTCTGCAATCGTCGGAAATGGCTACCACCACGGCAGGTGAAAACATAATTGGGCGTGCTTGCGGCAGGTCCAGCAGGCAGTTAAATGCCGTTGAGCCGAACAGCGCCTCGGCGATGACTTCGTCGTGACTGCCGGTATAATCAAAATCCATTGCGAAAGTAACATCCAGTGAATCGATGTCGAGATGGCTTACACTAAGCATATACGGAGCCAGTTCGAGGACCAATCTATCCTGGCAGTAAGCATCTTCAAGGCTTGCCGGATTGACAACGCCGGAGCCGATGCGGTCGGTCTCGAGAGTAATCCAGCGGTATTGGCCAGGACTGCGGTCTTCTTCCAGACAATACTCGTTATCTGAGCGACGGTAGAAGCAGCCCATAGAAGGAAATTGTTTTTGTATGCGTTCGAAGAAGGCCAGGATGGTGTCTCGCTGGGTTGGCAGGTTCAGCTCGGTATTGACGTGCATATCAAGATAAAAATCATCACAAAGGGAACTGTAACTATTCGACATTTTCTCTTTTAAGCTCCAAATGACAAGATATTAAACATCCCGTATTTTTACATAACTTGAGAGATTTGACAAGAAATAAACTATGACAAATATTTGGAATTTGTCTCCGGCCACTTTAACTCGGTTAAAATTGCACCGATAGCAGATAAGATGGCAAAGACGGAAATCGGCCACTTACAGCCTGTTATAACCTCACCGACGGTAATTGGCCAACCCCCAGCAAGTATTGCGGAGACCGTGGTATAAAGCACACCAAGTAAAACACCGCAAAGTGCGGCGGCGATGAGCCGCTTCCATAATGCTGCGCCGCCGCAGCCCAAAGTTACGCCAGTACCACAAACCAAAGGCACAAGTCCTGCAAGCCACCAAATATCTCTCAATGCGGGTGATTGGCCAGTGTTTTTAATGTAAACAAAATCGGCTATGCCAAAAACAAAAGTCGCAGCAAGAGCGCATAAGCCTGTATGCCAATATCGTGGTTTAATTGCAGCTCGCATTCGTGCTCTTTTTCGCATTCGACGGCGTATGGTCAAAGGCCAGTTGTAGAACAAGCAAAAAACCCAATGTTCGAGCAGCGCCCCCCTTTCGCCAAATACCGGAACAATATGGACTGCCTGCGTTGCCCAGTGAGCGGCCATAAACCGTGCCAGGGCAGGATAACGATACGTCATCTGAATGGGAAACGCCAGATAACCAATATATTTGACGAAGCTAAGAAAGACGGCGATGTTATAATCCTTGAAGCTGCGGTCATAAATTGCGATTCCTACCGCATAAAGACCTCTGGCAATTGAACCGGGAGAAATCAGGATTATCTGGAACAACACAAGTATCCCACCGGCCCCGAGTTCGTCGCCGGTCTTTCGCCAATATACCCACGCTACGATAACCGATACAATCTGAGTAAGAGGTAACGTCAAAAGGTGCACAACTAAACTAACGAGGTATCGTTGAATATATGGCTCATATAGCTGAGACAATATCATATCCGCATCCTGGTCGGCCAATATGTGCTTGCCTTTGCCCTCATTGACCATATCACGCAGCCACTGTTCGCGAAGTTTGACGCTGAAATAAAGCTTTATCGGCCGCACGAAGAGATAGTGAAGCTTATTCTTAAAGAATGACCAGTCGGTCAAGAATCTGTGCAATCCGGCAGGCAGGAGCGACAAGGGTAAATGGCACAAAAACCGCCAAGCTGATTCCGCTAACCTTAGGGCACGGGTCTTATTAACTCTGCCTGCTCTATGCCAGATGATTACTTTCTCTGCAGTCCTCCCCTGGATTGACCGCCAAAAGTAATTTCCATTTGTCAGAATCTCTCTGTAATGTTTTCGCCAATCTGCTCTTCCCCAAATCCGCCGAATGAATCGGCCCAAAAATGGCAAGATACCAATCAGGTAAAATACTAATGTTTTGGCTTTGCTGCGCCGCAGCTTCTGTTCGCAGCGGCTATCAACCAGATTAGTCACCTTCCAGCCTGTGACCGCGCTATCCAGCATCGTCGCCCACAACTGCGAGCTGTAGAACAGCCGGATATGATTGTGCGTAATATCCGGAACTGAATTACGATAGACAGCCTCAGCGGCTTTTAATTCATCCAGCATCCGATGCATATCAGAAAAGGCAGCGCTATTGTCTTTTACAAACATTTCGAGCTTGTCTAAGCTGCCCCGGTCGAACTGCACGAGACTGCCTCTTTTGATTCCCTTGGCTATGAGCATAAAATCAGCTGGACACATCGGCAAAAATGGCAATAGAGCCAAACCTGCTCTGAAATCAACAGCCACTAGGCCTGCTGATGGGTCACGGTCTGTATCTTTTCTCTTTAGACAGTTCGGCTGACTCTTACCGGTCCACCACTCATACTGTCTGGCAAACTCGTATGCGCCCATATCATTTAACAAGTTAACAAGTTTTGCCATAAACTCGCGTTTGGCGCGATATTCCGGCGAACTAAGTTTTTGCTGGTCAACTGATTTGCCTCTGCGCCAGCGTTTTAGCAAATCGAGGCGGTCATCGACCTCCAATCGCCAGGTGCGTCCCTCAATCCACTGACTTATTTCGCCGCAACTGCCAAGGTTGCTGTCCACAAAGGTTCCATAAATATCTACAATTGCATCTTCATCACCCAAACGGATTTTTGCCGCCCGTCGGATAAACTTCTGCCAAAGAGCGCCGGCCCTTAGTGCTGCCGGATTTACCTGAAGCTGGAACGGTCCTTGGAAGCCGAGCCTATACATTACGTTACGAAATAGCTGGTGGAAATAGCGAGGCGGAATGAGAACCTTCATCGCATAAACACCATCGGCCTCAAGACCCTCTATCTGCCCCTGCTCTACCTCGAGCACTTTAACTTGATATACCTGGCCGGCAAAACCGCCCCCTACGAACTTTTCGACCACCAGATGAACCCTTGCTTTATCTGCTTTCGAGACCCCTGTAACATCATAAACCAATCTGGTGCTGGCATCATAACGAGCGACACGCATCGGCCGATGCAACTGAGCGGCCCGAAACCTGTCCTGGAGCTTCTTACAAACCTCAATGGAATATTCCACTGGCATACTTGTTCCTCATACTTAACGCAAACCCTTATACGTCGTTGACCTCTTCGCTTTAACTTTATTGGTCTTGCTTTTCCAAAATTCGTCTATCGATGATTAAAGTTTCGGAGGGAAGGCGGATTCGATTAAGGTCTATAATCTTTCCATCAACAACCAATTCGACTTCTATTCGTGCACGATATATGAAACCTATAGGAGGTTTTTCTTCAGAAAGTTTTTCTTTTTTCACGGGCTCCCAGGTCGTACCGTCTTGTGATATTGTTACATATTCCGGTAGTTCACCTGATGGTGAGTTGATTGAGTCCGGCCAAGGTGGTCCGGGTCGAAGTTTTTTGCCTCCGGGACGATAGCATTCATGCGCTGGGTATACAGGAGCATATATACGCAACGTGGGTTTTTCGTTGTTAAATAATGTTCCTTTTTTGAAAGGGCTTTCAATGCTGCGTAGCCGCAGAGGAGCTCCTTTACTCTTTAACTTCAAAATTGTTGGCCAGATATTCTCGAACTTATCACGCTCGTCGAAATGTATATCATATACATTTTCCTGATTGCCTGCTGCAATTTCAAGTGTTGTTGCCTGTCCTCGATAAGGCTCAAGCTGGGCTGGCCAGTCCGAAGGCCATGCACCTTCGGAACGAATCCCAACAAGCGATAAAGAAAGCGTAGAACAGAACAATGCAATTATGATAGATAACATATAGGGTACTCTAATACACTTAAACATTTTTATCATCTCCTTTCAACTATAGTGGGATAGATGAACTACTTAACAATCCACAATTCTGTGCAAATCAACAGTACAATTGCTGCATAGGCACCTGCCAGTAAATCGTCCGAGAGGATTCCCCATCCGTTGGGGAGCTTTTCGAGCTTTCGGATTGGCCAGGGTTTGACAATATCGAGCAATCTAAATACCACAAAGCCAAGCGATGCAATAACCCAGATTTGCCCTGCCGAGAAAGGTCCTGCAATTGAAAACGAAATGGCTAAAAACGTAATTGCCTGACCTGCAAATTCATCGGCAACCACTTCTCCCGGGTCGGTTTTACCGGTTGAGGCAACTATTGCAGGAGCGAATTTAACACAGACGACAGAACCAGCCAAAGCCAAAGCTGCCATTATAATTGATATTGTCCCTACCGAGGCGTTCAAGTAACACATCAGGGCAAAGATAATCACCGGCGGTAGTGACCCCCACGTGCCCGGAGCAATGGGCAAGTAGCCAAGACCAAAACACGATGTAAGCAGCTTTTTCATCGTTGTTGAAACTTAACTGAAGGGTTAAACTAAGTCAAAGATTATAAAGAGACTCCGGTTAGATTTTTTCGAGCATTTTCAGACAGAATCTGTCGGTCATACCCGCAATATAATCACACACCGTCCGCTGCAGCCCTTCTTTATCTGCCAATTGCTGAAAATAAGTAGGCATCAGGCGAGGCGTTTTGCAGAGCTGCTCGAAAAGTTGTTCAAGCCAAATTTTCACTTTGCCCGATGTCTGCAATAACGATTTATGCTGATAAAAATTCGTCAGTAAAAAGTTTTCCAGTTCATTAAGCATAGTGTCATTTTCTACTGAAAGCACAATTAAATTCTCGTCCTGTTGATATACGTCAAGAGGCTCCTTTAGGTTCCTGCTGTTAAGGGTTTTCCTGCTTGCCTCAATACAGTCGCTGACAAGCTTATCGATAATAGCTTTTGCAGTTCTTGTCCTTCGAATAGTTTTGTCTTTAATAGCATAGGCATTTATGCATTTTTGCGCTTCTGCGAATATTTCAACATCTTTTAACAGCTCACCTCCAATCAACCCTGCGCGCATTCCATCTTCAAGGTCGTGTGAATTTACTGCGATTCGGTCGGCAATATCAGCAATCTGGCCCTCAAGTGAGCAATTTTGCTCGGTGAAAGTGCTATCTTGCGGTTTATCGTAGGTGCTTCTGTGCTTAGCCAGGCCGAGACGGGTTTCATACATCAAATTCAGGCCTGTAAAATCCGGATACGGATGCTCAAGCAAATCGACTATCCGCAATGTCTGCTGGTTATGCTCGAATCCGCCGAACCCGGCCATCAGGTCATTGAGGACTTTTTCGCCAGCGTGCCCGAAGGGTGAGTGTCCCAGGTCGTGTGCCAGACATATCGCTTCGGTAAGGTTTACATTCAGGTGCAATGCCTTTGCGATGGTCCTTCCTATTTGTGCCACCTCGATACTGTGTGTAAGACGTGTGCGGTAATAATCATCCAATCCGGGCGTGAAGACCTGAGTTTTGCCTTCCAAGCGACGAAATGCAGAGCAGTGGATTATCCGGTCGCGGTCGCGCTCGAAATCCGAGCGATAGGGATGCGGCTTCTCGGCAAAAGTTCGGCCTCGGCTCAGATTCTCGGCAACCGCATAACAGGCAAGCTCTTCAGACATAAGATAGTCGTTAGTATTTAGTCGACAGTCGTTAGCTACTATTTACTAAATACCGCTCACTAATTTATAAACAAGGAAGGCTGTGTTCTTTGCTTATCTTTTTTAACTGCTCAAGAAGCTCGGTTAAACTCTGGCTGATAACGTTGGTATCGCTGCAGACGTTCATAAAATTCGTGTCACCGTCCCATCGTGGAACAATATGGATGTGGAAGTGTTCGGGCAGTCCTGCGCCGCCACATCGGCCGAAATTCATACCGACGTTGAATCCGTGAGGTTTTATGGCAAGTGAAAGGGCCTTTTGAGAGTCCCTGACCAGTTTGGTTAACTCTAATAGTTCTTCGTCACTTGCCTGGTCAAGGTCGGCGATATGCCGGACCGGTGCTATTAGTAAATGACCATTATTGTAAGGGAAGCGATTCAGAATCACGATGCTTTTATCAGAGCGCCACAACACCAGATTTTCCTTATCATCCCCAGGGGTTTGCAAATCACGGCAGATAAAACAGCCGCTTGCTTCATTCAAATCCTGGATATATCCGATTCTCCACGGCGCCCATAGATTTTTGCGTTCCAACCTGCAATTACCTCCATAATTTTTGGGTATTTTTCAGCAGATTTTTCAGTCTTCGAGAATCGTCATTGTCAAATTCTGGTCGATAGTTATAAGGGGCTTTACGTCGATACCCATCGGCATAAAGGCTTCTAACTGTATCTGATATTGCTGATTGTACTGTTCCATTCGGCCTTTGTCGATATTGAACAGCTCTTCGCCTTTGCCCTGTAAATCAAGAACTTTGTATCCTCTTAGGAAACCGAACTTTCCGCTCATTCGGAATCTTCCTTTATAAGGGATAGGCCAGTTGCGCGGAACGGATCCGGCAAGCAAATAAGAGCTTCGTATCACGGCGAGCCGGCCTTGTTCGCTCTGGCGAATCTCATCGAGAGTGTAAATAACATCCCTTGCTTTTCGCATCACCATCGGGGTGGGAACGGACAGCTTCGATTGCCAACTCTGGCCTACTGACAGGCCTTCAGAGGCTTTTTCTATACTCGAAACAGCGTCCCACAAAAACCATTGTGTGGCGATAAAATCACTTATCATATCGGGCTCTTTAATTCTTCCTCTTTTTCTATCCGGACGGAAGGCTTTTTGACCAATCTCCTCGATTAACTTGTCTAATTGCGAATAGTCTTCTATTTTGCCTGTGGGACTAACAGCTAACATGAAAGTTTTGCCTGAAAGATTTTCTACAGCATCCCTCTTTGTAGTCTGGGGACCTTTAGGTGCGCTTCGCTCGACTTTTACTGATTCACAGGTTGCCTTGATAGTAGTAAGACCGTATGGGTCTACCTTAACAGGCGTATAGGCAACGACCATACTCATCGATTCGGAGGATTTGT
>Ga0209636_10002694_pt1 | contig 18112 bp, 14 predicted proteins | sample DeeMarSWOR152_54_FD_187464 | JGI IMG/M metagenome (GOLD analysis project Ga0209636, IMG submission 187464) | Marine sediment microbial communities from White Oak River estuary, North Carolina - WOR-1-52-54 (SPAdes) (version 2) | ecosystem: Environmental > Aquatic > Marine > Intertidal zone >... | reverse complement strand
GCATCTTGCCCCCCCTATGGGCATTGGAGTAGAGGCCGTAGTAGCGGATCATGACCTGACCCTTGTCAGGAATATGGGAGGTGACTCTGGCGATAAACTCCAGATAACCCATCGACTCCTCCTGTGAGCCATATCTAGAATATTGATAACGGACCTTACCCGCTGTTTCATAGAAGAAAAGCCGCTTCAAAGACAAAAGGGGCCGGATCATGTACTTGCCGACTCTCTCTGCCTCGCTCTTGGTCTGAGCTCTGACCTCACTATGGACGTTGAAACCTGTGTGGCGCCAGCCGAGGATCTCCTGCACCAGGGGAAGCCCGATGAGCTTTTTCCGCAGCAGCATGGAGAAGACCTCGCGGGTGAAGATCTCCTGGATAACTTCATCATGGAAACGACCGACATGGTGAAAAGCACCATCCGGGGCTTTATAATAAAAGAACACCCGATAAAAAGCCGTATGTTCCGGATGACGTTGGCGGTAGATCCCTGCCATGGCAGGGGAGTTTATTCATGAAATGAGCCAAAAAGCAGAAAATAGCCTCATACACCCGATACTCCTGGCATGCTTCATTGAAAAGTCAGGCTATTTTTGTAATGCCGTAATCAGATGTTCATCCCAATCCCTGAAAAAAAACTCAGAATTCGGGGCCACCGCATACCATCCAGAGTCAATGTTTTTGCCATCTGCGCTCGCTCCGATGAATTTTATCAAATATGTCAATCTAGGGTACTGCTTTTCCCGAAGGAAATCAAGCAGACTCCGCGCAACAGCAAAAATGGAGGCTTTTGATTCCTATTTGAGCAATTTCCAATTCTCTCCCTCTTTCTTGAGAATCAGTCTCTCCGTGGCATCGGCTTTAACGGAGATTTCGGTCTCCAATGGCTCCGGCTGAAGCAGCAGTCTCAGATTGTATGCGCCTTCCAGGACTTGGATGGGTTCTCCACCGACCACACCTCGGGCCTTTATCTCTCCTTGATCGTCCAGAAGGACAAACTCGATCCGCAGGGTTTGTTCGAGTGAATCCAACAACTGCACGGAATCTTTGGCATCCAGATAGATCCCACCTGTGGATGCGGCGATGGCTTCCAACTGCTTGCGGGCTTCTATCTCCTTGATATCGAATCCCACGATATTAACCTGGAGATCGAGCCCAGCCTCCTTCAACGCCGGCGCAACCGAGGTTATGTCTCCGTCGCAACTCTCCACCCCGTCACTGACCAGGACGATGGTGCCGCCCCTGAGGTCTTTGAAATCTTTGATTCCCTCCAGGACGGAGTACACCAAAGGCGTTTTCCCCCTGGGTGTGATGGCATCGACCGCATCCGTCAGCTGGTTTTTATCGATCAAACCGATAGGCGTGACCAACTCTGTGTCCTGGCAGGCCCTTTTATCATTCAATCCATAACGATGCCCGTAAAGCCGCAGGCCTACATTCATCTCGTCGGGGAGACCATTGATGATCTGTTCCAGAACCTCCTTGGCGATCGCGATCTTGGCTTTGCCCTGGATCTGACCCCACATGGAGTTGGAGGCGTCCAGGATGAGTTCGACATTTTGGGCCGCCTTTTTCTCTGCTCCCTGCTCGAACCTGACCTCAACGAATCCTGGCATCCGCTCCGTCTGGATCCACTCGGCTTTTAGCCTGTACTCCACCGGCGAAGTCAGCTGTTTAAAGATCTGGTTAGCGCTCTCTTGGACTTTGTCCGGTGAAGGTGAATAATAATACTGTCCTTGGCTGGAATAGGCAATTTCCTTGAATATCCGTTGCCTGGAATTTGTGTAATAGGAAGTCTCCGCCTCCCATCCTCTCTGGACGGCGATCGTGGAAAAACTGATACCAGAACCCAGGATACTGTCCCAGAGATCCGTATAATACTCCATGCATTTGCTTCCTCCACAGTCGAGTACGTCGAAAATCGCCAAAACAGCGCGATTCCCCTTTTGCCTCCCGACGCTGTCGACAGCTGCTTTCAGGCCCTTGAAGGTGTCAGTCCCACCTCCTCCCCTGACTTCTTTTTCCATAGCCTGCTTCAACATGGCTGCATCGTGTGTAAAATCCGACAAGGTTGTGGGTTCATCTTCATATTTCATGAGCTGAAGATTCAATCCCTCGCCGAGGTTATCAAGATATCCTCCGAGTATTTTTTTCACGATATCCACACTCGGCCCCATGCTGCCACTATCGTCGAACACGATAGTCAGATAAGAATCTGGACGGTCGATCTTCAGCAGATAATCATCGGGCGTCAGCTGGTAGGTCACTTCTATGATATTCCCTACGGCCTTTTCATTGATCGGATCGATCTTAGTCCCATCCAGAGTCGAAAGCACATAGCCGGGCCGCAGGATACCGAGGTTGTTGATGTAAACTGTTAGGGTATTCCCCGGCGTGTTTTTTAGCGCAAGTTTGAAATAGTCGACATCCTCGTGCGTTACATTTCCCCCCAGATAGGTGCTCAAAGGAAGGGCCTGTGCCTGCCCAGGTGTATCGTTCGGCTCCTTCTCTCTGATCTGGATCTCACCCAGTGACTCTTCTCCAGGTTTCCGGTCGGCTCGTTCCAGAAAATAGCCTTTGACAAACATCTCGGTGATCTCCAACCGTTTGGTTCCGGTGCTTTGGGTGATCTGCATTTTCAGATATTTTGCCCGGGTTGGCGGCACAGGAAACTCCTGGTTTCTGTCGGATTTAGGCTGGATAGTGATTGTCGTCAGCTCCGAAAATCCTGTTTTCGGCGTCTGCTCAGACACCCAGAATTTCATCTCCTTGGGCTCATTCTGTCCGCCGAACCTGAAGCCAAGCCGGTGGATCTCGACATACCGGCCCTGAGGAAAACAGAACACAGCCTCCTGGGGAAGTTTGTCTTGAGCAAGGTCCGGCTGATAGGTATTGGCGAATTTATCGTGGTCGAGCAGCATATGGTCGAGCATGTCGACGAACCTCTCGCTCTTAGGAGGAACTTCCCTGTAAATGACGGCCCCTCCCCTCCTGTAGGCCAGAAGATCCTGCAAATCCCTCTCAGGCAGGCCAGTCCCGGCCGTTGAGGTCACCTCGAAATCCTTGAGATTTACAGCCCCGAAATCCAGGGCAGAGGATCCGATTCCTACCCGGCCCGAAATCGGCTTCCCATCATCCAGGTCGAATATGACCTTATCGTCATAACGAAACTGGATGCGGCTGCCGTAAACATCCACACACAATGGAAGCCATTTTCTGCGCGGATAATCGATCCGTGCACGCGCCAGGATCTCGAACCCGAGAGGCGTGTGCATCCCCAACTCGAATCGACTGGAGCTAAAGTTGTACCCAACGATGTAATAGTTATCGTTGTCCTTGAATCCGAATACAAGGCCGGTCAGGTTGCCGTCGCTCTGCACTGCGAAAAGATTGGTTTTGATAGAATAATCGGTCCAATCCTGATCTCCTGTCACCAGGAAGGTCGCCGGATGATTCAGATAATTGTAGATATTCGAGTACTCGGAAAGAACGATCTGCCACTGACTTTCTTTTTCATATGAGTCGGGATCGTCCCAGACCTGCCATTTGTCGATCGTACCTGAGGAAAAATCGTCTTCAAAAAGAATTTCCCCTTGTGCTCCTGATGAGCCTTCCCCGGATAAACCCGCAATCGGCCCCGATCCCACACGATACCCCTTGACAAACATTTCATACAGCTGGATATAATTTTCTTGGTCAGCGGTCAAAAACCTGACTTTCAAATATTTGGCTTTGACCCCATCGAGCGGGAACTCCTGATAGCTTTTTTTCTCCGGTTTAACTTGAACCTTTCCTGCGGATTGAAACGGACCCTCCTGATTTTCTTCGGAGACCAGAAACTCCACTTCATCCGGAAAATAGCCATTGTCAAGCTGGAATCCGATGTTGTGGATCTCGACGGGTTTGTCTTGAGGAAAGGAATAAACAGCCTCAAAAGGAAGCGAGAGCCTTTTGATGTTCAAGGACATATAAGAACCCGGAACGAATTCTGCCTTGTCCATACGGTAGTTGTGGTCGATCAAACACTTGACTGGTCCTTCCTCGGCTTCGGAAACAACCTCAGCGCCGCGACGGAAAGCAAGCAGGTCCTGTATTTCCCGGGCGGGGAGTGCAGAAGGATCCAAGGATTTTACAGTCACGGGGCCGAACATGACCTTGGACCCCTGAAGGCTGGAGGCCCCCAATCCGAATTGCCCGCTGGGATAGCGGTTATCGTTCAGGTCGAAGACGACGAGCTCATTGGCGCTGAAACGCAGGCGATCCCCGGCATAATCCAATCGCAGCGACACTTCATCACCCGGAACCAAATCGACTTTAAAAAAGGCCAAAAGCTCGAATCCTTCAGGCGTACGCGTCACCAGCTCGAATCGGCGTTCGTAAAAATTGTATCCGACAAGATAAAAATTCTCGGAATCCTGGTATCCGCAGATGATTCCGACCAAGTACCCTTGAGGAGTCATAGAGGTCAGGGATGTTTCGACCGTGTAGTTCTGCCAGTCTTTCTCGCCGGCCAGAAGCGCCGTGGCCATCGTGCAGTTTTTGTTATGGATCCCTGAAAACTCGCCCAAGCCAATGCGCCATTTCCCAGGCCCTCCATCAGCCTCGGGATCATCCACGACCTCCCAATTCTCCTTCAGATCCGTAAAATTGCTTTTAAATATGACTTCCTGGGCACTTAGGCTGTTAAAGATCAGAACCAGCCCAAATAACACAATAAGAACAGACACAGCTTTATGATTTTTCATTCTTCCTCCATCTCTCTCGATTTGGACACAGTTTTTCTTTTAAAATACAGACAATCAAAAGGCGTGGCAACTAAAATTTTGGGTATCTCGATTGCATTGTGCTTTGGTGCTGTTTATATAAAGATAAGAAATTCCTTTTTAGCCTAGCTCCAAAACTCTCACAATTTCCCGAAATTTCCATCCACAGACACTTTCAAATGAGAGTATCACACCCAAAAGGACACGATCAACGAATCATAATGCGGGACAAATCAGCCGAAACTTTCATACCATCCAGTTTGAAATAGATCCCGCCCTTGAATCAACAAAACTCAGCTACAGAGGCCCTCAGAAAAATTCCGTATTCCCCTCGGCTGCCATAAGGAGATCCTGCTGAACAACACGAGGCGGAGGCGGCCGTTCGGCCTCAAAGCTAAGCTCGAGATGGCGGATGATCCTGTCGATAACCTTATGATCTTCAATGAAAGAGATGATCTTCATCCGGCCGCCGCATGTGGGGCAAAGTAGTGGATCTACCTCGTAGACCTTGCGGATCATCTCGGCCCAGCCTTTGGCAGGCACATAAGCCGGACCATCTTCGGTGATGAGAGGATAAGAAGGATCAGCCCCAGCCTTACGGATTTTTCCCCTGTGGGCATTGGAGTAAAGGCCGTAGTAGCGGATCATGACCTGACCCTTATCGGGAATATGGGAGGTGACTCTGGCGATGAACTCCAGATAATCCATCGACTCTTCCTGTGAGCCATGTCTTGAATGCTGATAGCGAACCCTGCCTGCTGTCTCATCGAAGAAAAGCCGCTTCAAAGACAAAAGGGGCCGGATCATGTATTTGCCGACCGTCTCTGCCTCGCTCTTAGTCTGCGCCCTGACCTGGCTGTGGACGTTGAAACCTGTATGGCGCCAGCCGAGGATCTCCTGCACCAGGGGAAGCCCGATGAGCTTTTTCCGCAGCAGCATGGAGAAGACCTCGCGGGTGAAGATTTCCTGGATGACATCGTCATGGAAGCGGGAGACATGGTGAAAGGCGCCATCCGGGGCTTTATAATAAAAGAACACCCGGTAAAACACCGTGTGTTCTGGATGACGCTGGCGGTAGATTCCTGCCATGGCTGGGGATATGATTCATGAAATGAGCCAAAGAGCAGATAATAACCTAAAAAACCAGATACTCCTGGAATACTTCAGAGAAAAAGAAGTTAAACTTTACAAGGATGTAATGAGATGTTGACGAAAAAAAATATATTTTGACAACTAAAGATGTCGGGAAAGTATCTTTCCCTTTTATGAGTTTCTTGACTCTTATCCTAAATTACCCTATGCTTACAATCAAAGATTAATTAAAAGATAAGGGGCTTATTGATTAGCTTATTGGCCCAACTAGGGCACATAACCCGTTCATTAGAACCCGGGCTAAAAATGGGTTTAAATTGCCGCTAACTAACTTTAATATCAACGAGTTAGAAACGCGAGCCAGTCTTCAATCAAAAGGGCTCATAACCCGGAGGTCGCTGGTTCAAATCCAGCCCCCGCTACCACCTCATTTTTTCCTCTGCGCCATAAACTCTCTATAGTAAGCCACTATTTTAAAGCCAATTTTTTGATAACATGATATCGCGGCATTATTATATGCCAAAAACAGTGCGCTAATCCTTCTTATCTTCCGATTCGAGTTTTACTGCTTCATCAGCCCGCCCTAGCAATCGCAAAAGGCCCGCATAATCGTTGATCGTTTCCTTTGTCTCGTCGCTGCCGGCCCCATACACCTCTTTCTCGAGTGCCAGCGCCCGTTTGAAGTACGCTTCTGCTTTTTCATGCTCGCCCAGACCAAGGAAATAAAGCTCTCCTAGATTGTGAAGAGTATCCGCCAAAATATATGGATCTTTACCAGGATTTTTTTCACATATCGTCAAGGCTCGCAAGAAATATTGTTCCGCCTCCTCAAATCGGGCCCACGTGTTGTAGATGTGACCGAGGCCGTTGAGAGTTCTCGAGAGCTTATAGTATTCCAATCCCATCTCTTTTTCCATAATGGTCAAGGCTCTTCTGAAAATGCGTTCGGCTTCCTCATAACGCTCCGTGGTGTTGTATATGTATCCGAGGTAATCGAGGCTCTCTATGACACGCATATGATCGGAACCAAAAGCCAATTCCATAATTGTTAAAGCTCTTTTGGTGAGTGTTTCCGCCTTATCGAAATCACCCTTCTCCACATAGATAAGGCCTATACTATGCAGTGTTGAAACGAGCTCTGGATTGTCAGATCCGAAAGGTCCTTCCCTTATGGACAGAGCTCTCTCATAGAAGGAGAGGGCCTTGTCATAATCACCCCTCATATGGAAGATTGCGGCTAAGCTTTCTATAGTCTTTGCCACATCAGGATGGTTCTCTCCGAGGGATTGGATCTGGATGTTCAATGCCTGCATGTAGTATGTCTCTGCTTCCTCGTAGTCACCCTTGTAGTAGTAGAGCAGGGCAATGTTATAAAAACACATAGCCACATCGCGATGATCAGGGCCGAGTGTTTTTTCTCGGATAGCCAAAGCTCTGCTGTAAAGCGGTTCTGCTTCGTCATAACGCCGTAGATAAAGATAAAGACCCGCGAGACTGTTCAGACTGCGCCCAACATCTGGGTGATCTGGGCCTAATACGGACTCTCTTATGCTTAGGGAGCTTTTGTAATTTTTCTCGGCTTCATCAAATTTCCTCTGTTCATAGTAGAGAGCGCCCAGATCATTCAAGCTTTCGGCAACATCTGGATGACTGTGGCCCAATACCGTCTTCCTAGTTTCCAGAGCCCTTTTGTAAAGGAGCTCTGCTTCTTCAAACTTCGCCATTCTATGATAGATGCGTGCCAGCCCATGGAGGCTTTCTGCTATGTCGGGATGATTTTGTTCTAGGACCTTTTCACGGATCTCCAAGCCGCGTTGGGCCATTTGTCCGGCTTCTCTAAACTTTCCCTGATGTTCGAAAAGAAGGGATAGACTCAAAAAACTTTCGGCCACTTGGGGGTCTTCGTGTTCAAGGAGCTCTTCTCGTAGCTCAAGAGCTCTCGATAGAAGGGGCTCTGCATCCTTGTATAAACCCAGTTTCATGTAGACCGTCCCGATGGTATCCATCAGCCGGGCGCGTGTGAGGGGTTGTTCTTGAAGTCCCTTACTGATCTCTTGGGCCCCGTTGCTCAAGATCTCCCGTGCCGTGATGGTGTTGCCCCGCGCTTCGCCCGGATCGGACACCTCGAAAAGACCGATCAAAAATTTAACGACATTCGTGGCTTCATCCCTGGCCTGGAGCGCCAATCTTCGTTCTCGACGGAGATCCATTGTGTACTTAAAACCCATCAGGACAAATGCCAGCACGACAACGGAAATGATTCCATTTCTTATACGCTTTTTCGGTTTTTCTCTGATCTGACGCAGCCGCTCTGCTGTCTCCGTGGCTGAGGGACGAGCTGAGGGCACCACAGACTTGAGACGATTGATGAGCGTTGCGAGGTCAGAGCTCACGCCGGAAATAGGTCTGGTTTCGGCCTTCATGGCCTTGTCCAAGATCGTAGAAGGTTCGTTTGTTTCTTCATAGGGTTCCAAGCCTGTAAAGAGCTGTTGAAGCAGCAGGCCGAACGAATACATATCACTGGCGGCGCTGACAGCTTCTCCTCTTGCCTGTTCTGGACTCATATAGAGCGGTGTTCCCATGACCGTTCCGTGCTTTGTCTTGAAGGACTCTGCGGGAATTCCAGATGCAGCTGATAAGGGCTTTTCACTCGGTAAAACTCTGGAAACAGTCAGCGTTAGATCGGCCGGCTCCAGATCCTTCTGATGTTTAGGTCCAACGATCTCGTCTTTATCTTGATCTATGACTCTATGTAGCGTGTCCTCTTGCGAAGCGGCTTCTCTTTCGGCCTTGCTAAAGCGAGCAAGCCCAAAGTCCAAGACCTTGACGGAGTTGGTTTTAGTCAGCATGACGTTGGATGGCTTAAGGTCGCGGTGAACGACTCCCTTTTCATGGGCTACGACGAGGACAGCTGCGATCTGTTCAGCGATCTTCAGTTTTTGTGACTTATCTAGAAATTCCCTCTGTGCTATCTGGAGACTCTGGCCCTCGATGAATTCAAGCACAAGTAAATCACTGTCATCCCCTTCGATATAATCATAAATCTGACAGATATTGGGATGCTCGAGCTGAGAGAGGACTCGTGCTTCTCTCAGGAATCGGGATTTTGCTTGGGGGTCCAGGCGGGATTTTGCTCGGATTGCTTTGACTGCGACCTTCCGTTCGAGAGTTTCGTCAAGGCCCTCATAGATATCTCCCATGCCCCCGCTCCCGAGAACATCCACGATGCGGATGTGTCCTACTGTTTTTCCCAGTAAACTCATTAGATTAGAGGTCTGTATTCTTTATCTACAGACAACCTATTTTTTGGTAAATTGATAAACCAGCTCTTCTAGAACGAAACCGATAACAGTGGATAGTCACATATTTTCAAGTTTTTGCACTATCCCCTTGTCTTTGCATCCGTTTATATCACAGAATATGGAGATGGTCAATTCATACAAGTCTTAAATCCCTTGAGACTCTGAGATATTATTATCACACCTAAAATGACAAGGTCAACAACTCAAAAAGCAGCACAATTCAGCTAAAACCTACAAATCAAGCGGAAATGTTATCGGTCGCTACGTTTAGCCCCATACGTACTCCTTTTCTGTACGTTGTGTAATGCGGTAAATAAGGAGTGAAAGATTCACTTTTTTAAATTGATGAATGAAAGCATGTGAAAGGTGATCGCACAGGGAACAATAAACAGCGAGGTGCTAACGTCAAAAACGCCTTCTATTCCTGTTAACAGGGGAGAGGGACCACTCCACAGAACGGGCTCATAACCCGGAGGTCGCTGGTTCAAATCCAGCCCCCATTACCAATTTTTTTTCAAACACTTACGCAAAAATCCACTCCTAAAGGGCCCATAACCCGTTCATTAGCCCCCCATATAGGAGGCATTTATGACCACTACATTGAAAGGGATGGTTTCTGCCTTTTTGTCTACCAGAAGGCTAAGAAACCTAAGCCCAAACACTATCACCTTTTACAGCCAACATCTCAACAAGTTCATGGAGTTTATGGAGTCACAATATCCGGATGTGTCTCTGGAGCGGATTGACCACTCGATTTTGAGGGAGTATGTTTCAAGACTCAAAAGGAATCATTCAGCGGGAGGATTAAATCACCATATCAAAGTACTAAAGATCTTATTCAAGTTCCTAGTAGAGGAAGGAGTGATTTGTGAGAATCCTTCGAAGAGGATTTCAAGGATCAAAACCGACCAAACTGCTATTGCTACGTTCTCTAATAGTCAAATCATGGCTATGCTTGAAGTCACAAAGCATCAGGTGGATTTTCCTGGAATCAGAAACTACACTTTGATTACTCTGCTCTATGATACAGAATGCAAGATATCAGAATTATTAAATCTCAATCTGGATGATATTCAGCTCGGTGAGATAATCCTGACAGTAAGAGGAAATGGGGGAAAGGGGAGAGTCGTTCCTTTTGGAGATCGATCGCTCATTGGTTTAGTTAAGTATTTGAATAAGAGGAACAAATTATTCGGAAAAGGAGGGGTACTTTTTCTCACGAAGTTCGGGGAGCCCTTAACCCGAAGAATGACGAATAAAATAATTGAGAGAATCGGCAATAAAGCAAAAGTAGAAAATGTAAGACTTTCAGCTCATACATTTCGTCACACATTTGCCAAAAGCTGGCTTATGAACGGAGGAGACATCTTTAGTCTTCAAAAAATTCTTGGACACAGAACCCTTGATATGGTCAGGAATTATGTGAATATCACGTTCAAGGACATCCAATCACAGCACAGTAAATTCAGCCCAGGCGATAATCTTTTAAAGTAGATTCATAGATTGTCTTAATGATTAAGGCACACAACACTTTTAGTACTTTATTTGATATTGGTAGACGCAAGGGACTTAAAATCCCTCGTAGGTTGTAGCTACGTACCGGTTCGAGTCCGGCCCCCGGCACTCTTTTTGTCCTTCATCCCCTGTAAAAAAATAACTTACTCCTTGTTTACTGAATGGCTACTCTCGTCTTTTCGAGTTCTTATTTTTTCAAAAGATGCTTAATAATCATCTTTTCAGCTTCTGGCAAAATCTCTTGCCAGTCGAAATAATCTTCCTTTTCAATTTTTACTTCATAAGGTTCGGGAATTATTCTTTTTATACCCTTGATCCTGAATAAATCATTAATCATCAGTGTTTTTTTTTCTGGATGTGTAAAAGTCGATATCATTTCTCGTGTTACTTGTCCTGTAGCACGTAAGGTGCAATAATTAGGATTTGGGTAAAATTGATGTTTCAATCGGAAATATTTGTTCCGATAAGCATGCCAAAGTTGAAGCATCCTTCTAGTTTTCCTAAACCACATTTGCTCCTCCAACAAGTCTCCGGATTATTCCCTTGAGTTTAATGATCCTTTCTGATTAAGAAAACCTGAACCTAAAATTCCGCCTATAACAACATAGGAAGCGACACTCCAGCCCATGTTCTTCCTGTGACTTATTGTGGCAATACAGGAAGCAAAGGGTATGACTAGCATGTCTATTTCAAAGGCACCAAGCAAGAGCAGGCCTGAAGCATAGAACAGAGGAGTGGTAAAAGGAAGAAGAATACTACTAAAATACATCAATCATCCTAGCAAGTGCTGCTTTACCTCTGTAATCTGGCAAAAGTATAGGAGCCTTTCTTTCGGGCTTTATTCCAGCTTCTTGAAGCATATTTGCATATTTTTTTACATGCTCCAGAGATGATTTTCCCTTTCTTTTTGCTTTTTTCACATATTCGGCAGCATAGATACCAGATATCCTTCCAAAAACCATGCAATCTAGGGTTGAATTACCCATAAGCCTGTTCTTTCCATGGACTCCACCAGATATTTCGCCCGCAACAAAGAGCCCTTCTACAGTTGATCTTCCTTCAGGATCTGTTTCGACTCCTCCATTTTGATAATGAAGAGTGGGAAACACCAGAACCGGATCTTTTCGCATATCGATATCAAATCTCTCGAACATTCTTTTCATTCCAGGAAAAGCTTTTTCAATAGTTCCTTCTCCATTTTTCATTTCAATAAGTGGGGTATCGAGCCATATGCCTATCATACCTGTAGGAGTTGGAACTCCTTTGTTTCTTACATAACACTCTCTTATAAATGAAGCAGCCTCAACATCTCTTGGCTCGAGAGGAAAAACAAAGGCTTCTCCATCTTTGTTGACAGGTTGGGCTCCCATGCTTCTGAGCTTTTCAGTGAGAAGGAGACCAATAATTTGGGGTGGGAATGCAGCCCCAGTAGGATGATACTGAACAGTATCCGCATCCTTCAATTTGGCCCCAGCTCTGTACGCAAGTACAACCCCGTCACAGGTTGCTCCATAATGGTTTGTGGTGGGGAAACCCCTTATATGCAATCTTCCGAATCCACCTGTTGCCAGAATAGTGGCTTTGGCTTTAACAATCTCATATTCGCTTGTCTCAAGGTTACACAAAACTGCTCCTGTGACTCTTCCTTCACCATCGGTGAGGAGCTCAATGGCTGGAAAAAACTCTAGGCTAGGAATCTTTCTGTTTCTAAATTCGTCCCTGATGACTCTAAACTCCTCAAGCCCTGTATAATCACGGCAGGCGTGCATTCTCCTTCTGCAAGTGCCGCCTCCCCACTTCTCTGTAAACTCTCCATTTTCTTCTCTATCAATCATTGCTCCTAAATCTAAAAGCCAATGCATGATATGAGGAGCATCCTCTACCAATGCTTTAAGAACCTCTGGTTTATTGGCAAAATGTCCACCACCCATAGCATCTAAATAATGTATGAGTGGCGAATCGTTTGGACGATCGGCTGCTTGAGTTCCTCCCTCAGCCATTATTGAGTTGGCATCACCATGCCTAAGTTTGTTTACGAGAAGAATTTTTTCAGCTGGAACACCTTGATTATTTGCCCAGATGGCTGCTGAAGTCCCCGCCAGCCCACCTCCAATGATCAGAATTTCTGCATCATAATCAACTGCAGAAAGATCTATTTCTTCATCTTCAACGAGAGGATACGCTTCGAGAAGGTCTACAACTTCGTTAGGCCCTATATCGCCCTTATTCTGACCAATGGATATTTTTCTTTTCCCTCCCGGCGCATAATCCGGATGAAGCTTGAGAACGTCTTGTCTTTCTTCTTTGCTCATGGCGGGTGGGCTATAGTCTTTTCTCTTTATCCTTGTTTTATTCACTACATCTATGAGCTCCCGCATATATTCTGGATAACCTTTTATATATTTTACTTCAGACACTTTTCTCCTCCTTTATCAGTCTGGTTCCCTTTCTCTTGCCGCATACATTTTTTCAAGTTCTTTGATATTGGCCTTAAGAAACTTATCCCAGGCATCGTCATATTTGCCTTTTTCTATCTCTTTTAGCCGAGTGTTTAAGTGTTCAGGCTCTTGGCATCCGTATCGCCCAAACATTCTTCTGGCTAGCTGAGCTATGTGGTACTGCACAATTTCTGCAGGACATCTTACAGCACAAAGCCCGCACTGGATGCAGTCAAAGGATTCTTGGGCAACTGCCTTAAAATCACCCTTGATAGCATCTTGAATGTAATCCATGACTTCAAGATCTTGGGGGCATGATTTTGTACATGTGTTGCAGGACACACAACGGGCGAGTTCTGGATAATATTTTAATAAAGTGCCCACATGATATTTTTGCTGATTTATGTCATAGATAGCTTTATCCGCAGGGGCAAAGGGAATCTGAACCAAGAACATTCCGTCTTCAACTCTCGTTTGACAGGCCATTACTGCGTGAAGCTTATATTCTCCTGCTTTTCTGTATATTGTGGCACAGGCTCCACAAAACCCAGCCCTGCATCCTGCCGATCTAATAAACCTGTATCCTGCAAATTCCATAGCCTGCATAATCGTCAGTCCAGCAGGAACTCTGTATGCCTTTCCCATGACATGAATTTTCACCCAATGCTTAATGTCTTTTTCATCGATTCCAGTGGTAACAGACTTGTTTGACTCAGCAATTCTATCCATTATGCTCTTTTTCTCTTTCATGGACTCCTCCAACTTAATATCTTTGGGAATTTCCCTTTTTTGCTCATTGAGTAAGAGATAATCTTCTTTCCTGTCAGATTTAATTTATTCTAGAGCTGAAGTTAATTTTTTTATTTTCTGAGGGTCTTTTAGAAAATAACACCGCAGATTGCCCTCTTGACGGAAATCAACTATCCCTGAAAATCGCAATATGTTTAAATGTTGAGAAATATTCGGCTGGCTTACATTTATGAGCTCTTGGATATCGTTTACACATTTTTCTTCTTCTAGCAATTTTTTCACAATAAGAAGGCGTGTGGGATGAGATAAGGCTTTGAATAGCTGGGCTTCTCGTTTATAGTCTGTATTATATGGCATTCAAATATAAGTTGTTAATTATATTCGTATATTGAGATACATTTATATCATAAATAAAAAATTTTTTCCAATAAAAGATCTGGTTAGGGCAAAATTTGTTCCTGATAAGAATCTTTTTTTAAGGATTAAAATGATAAATTCTAATAGCTCTTATCTTTTCATTTTAAGTAAATCTGAATTTTTTCTTCTAGTGCATCTTGAGGCATAGCACCAATGATAGAGTCGACATTCTGTCCGTTTTTAAATACGAGCAAAGTTGGAATAGACATGATACTAAAGCGTTCGGCGATTTCTCTGTTTTGGTCTATGTTCAATTTCGCAAATGTTATTTCCCCTTTGTATTTTTTAGCCAAATTCTCAATTATCGGATGAACCATGAGACAAGGAGTACACCATTCTGCCCAGCAGTCAATGACTATAAACGGATATTTCTTGATTGCTTCCTCAAAGTTAGAAGTGGTTAAAATAACAGGATAATCTGGACTGTCCATAAGCATTTTCTTTTTCTTCTCCTCTTCTTCTATTTGAGCCAGAATGGTCTCCTTATTTGAGGAGCCATGAAGGATAAGTTGATAGATCAGCTTTTCTTCTGAAATAAGACCGGATATTAAGGAGTCTCGATTGTCATTGATTAAAACAAATGGCAAAGCAGGTATTTCAGAAATTTTTGCCTTTTTTATGGCCTCTTCTACCTCTATAGCTCGACTTATAATTATGCCAGGCAGTTCAATGGCTATGCGGTTGCACAAAAGAACAGCCTGACTGGATGCAGGAGAGTCAAAGCTGAAATAAGTCTCTATCAGTACATTTTTGTCTATGCTTTTTAATTTTTCTCTTAAAGAATCATTTAGGCCACTTTTTCTCTGAGAGATATGAGATATCATCTCTATAAGTGTACTTGCTATCTGACCAGCAGGAACTCCCCAGTATTGAATGGAATAACCGTTGTTTTTCCCGATGACAATAGTAGGAGAAAAGGACAAGTCCAATTCTTTTGCTGCTTCATCTCCAAAGCTTAAATATTCTGCTTTTATTTTTTTATTTATTTGAGAGAGTTCTTTTACCAGCTCTTTACTAAATTGAGCATACTCAGGATCTTCACCTCCTATTATGATGTCGCGGGTGATAACTTTTATATCCACATCTTCCATTAATTCCTCACTATATTTTCTCTCTAAGAGCGTCCTCATTTTAGGATCAATTAACATCTTATATTTTCCCCTTTCATGTTTTAATAATGAATATCCATTTCTTTAAATCTTCCTGTTTATTCCCGCGTTAGCAAACAGATTATTCAAAGAAACTGTGTTTAGATCCAGTCCTAGTTCATTTTGCGGATCCCCGCCTAAAGCCAATCCAAGAAGCTGAGGATAAAGAAGAATTGGAATATTGTATTGTTTCTTAAGTTGCTTATTTATCTCTTTTTGTTGATCGCTATACATAAGATAACAGGTCTGGCACTGAACAGCCAGACAATCTGTTTTTTGGGCCTTTAGACTATCAAGCTTTTTCTGCACCAGATAAAAAGCTACCTCCTTGGAAACGGGAAAGCTTTTTCCTCCACAGCATAAATTGAGTGTCTCATACTGAACAGGGAAGGCTCCTGTCGCAGAGATAAGTTGATGTAAGGTTTTCGGATTGTTCGGATCATCTAATCCGCCAAACGCAGACTCTGGTTTTAAATAGTGACAGCCATAATGAGGAGCAACTCGTAGGTTAGATAGCTCTATTTTTATCCTTTCATTTATTCTATCAACACCTATATCCTCGTATAAAACTCTTGAAATATGTTTCACTTTTGCTTTTCCCTTATATTCTAAGCCCATTGTTTTTAATTTATTATTTACTCTGTCTCTTGTCTCCTGATTCTTTAATCTCTCCACGGACTCTGCTAAATGTCCGGTACATGCAGTACAGAGCGTAAGAATATCTAATCCGCTTGCTTCAGCATAAGCTAAATTCATGGCTGCTAACAATATTCCGGCTTCTTGATTTAAATTGACCTGGTTGATTCCACAGCAGACAAAATCGTCCATATCTACCAGCTCAATCCCTAACTCTTTACACACCCATCGAGAAGAAAGCTCATATTGAATCACCTGTGCAGGGGTTGTGCAGCCTAAAAACAAAGCGTAACGATTCATTCTAGGATTTGATTTGGGCTTTAATCTTATCAATGCCTGTTAGTTTGATTAATCTTTTAGCTTTTATCCCATCATTTTTTATAGCAGGAAGAAATAGTGCCTCTCTCTTTTTGTCCAATTCTTCATTTTTGGAGAATATTGTGCCTGTTTTCATAATCTGTTGAGTCTGTTCTACCCACGAAGCAGGGGCATAACCCTTTTTTGCGGCTATATTTTTCAACACATTCAGAATATTAAAGAATTTAACATTCTGGGGGCATCGCTGTTCACAGTTATGACATGTCACACAATACCAAATATATGGGTTGCTCAAGACTTCTTTTCTCATTCCCAGTTTCACCATTTTAGCCAATTTTCTAGGGCTGTATTCAGGAAAAACTTCATGAACAGGGCATCCAGCAGTACAGGTTCCACAAGCAAAGCAAGCATTTAATCCTTGTGCTTCTTCGTGTTTCAGAATTTCGAATTTAAAACCCGGATCAAGTTCTGCTACTTGAATTGTTCCTCTGTTGCTTTCATCCTGTTTCATCTTATTTTCACCTCTCAAGCTCCTCTAAAATCGCTTTCTTTAATTCTTCTTTACCAGGGACCCCCATAAATTTAAGGATCCCGTTAACAGCTACCGCAGGAACAGACAATATCCCATATTGGGCTGCTCTTGCTGTCTCAACAGTAATATCGACTTCTTCAACTATTAACTTATCTCCAAATTCGCCGGATAATTCTTCGAGCATTTCTTTAACCGCAGGACAGCCCACACATCCAGGAGACATGAATTCTTCCACATAAACTTCTTCCATAGTTTGTCAACCTCCTTGATTTAATTGACTTGTCTTCACAATAAATTCAGGAAGCTTTATCTTAGCTTTCCTTAGTTCACCATCCGCAAAAGAGGCGGCTGCCTTGGCTTGGACGATCGAGTCAGGAATATCTTTAGGGCCTTGGGCAGCACCACATATATAAATCCCCCGGACATTTGTTTCCACAGGACGAAGCTTAGGATGCATTTCTTTAAAAAAGCCTCCCTCATCACGCTTTATTCCCAGGATCTGGGAAAGCTGTTCAGCACCTTCTGATGGGATGGTGGCGCAGGATAAAACAACTAAGTCTGCTTCTATCTCTAAAAGGTGACCGATATCAGGATCTTCCACTTTTAAAAGAAGATTTTTTGTATTTGGTTTTTCCATAATCTCGCTTGGTCTTCCGCGGATAAAATGGATCCCCAATTCCCTTGTCCTTCTGTAATACTCTTCAAAATCTTTACCTGTAGTCCGCATATCTATATAACAAATATAAATTTCAGCATCAGGCAAAATCATCTCTCTGATCATTTGGGCGTGTTTCAATGCATACATGCAGCAAATGCTGGAACAATAATCATTTGTTTTTTTGTCCCGTGAGCCCACGCATTGAATCATTACTACACTAATTGGCTCTCTCCTGTCGGTTGGTCTTAGAAGCTTACCTGCTGTAGGGCCATCAATGTCTAAAAGTCTGGCTAATTGAAATTGAGTAATAACATTGCCGTATCGTCCGTATCCATATTCACTTTTGGAGGATGGATTGTATTCATCAAAACCTGTGGCAACAATGATTGCACCTACTTTTATGTCGATTGTTTTCAATTGCTGTTCAAAATCTATAGCATCCGTAGGACATTCCTTTTCGCATAACCGGCAAACACCTTTCCTGAAATAAAGGCAGTTTTGGGCATCGATAACAGCTTTTTTGGGGATTGCCTGATCATAAGGAATA
>Ga0209636_10002692_pt1 | contig 18116 bp, 17 predicted proteins | sample DeeMarSWOR152_54_FD_187464 | JGI IMG/M metagenome (GOLD analysis project Ga0209636, IMG submission 187464) | Marine sediment microbial communities from White Oak River estuary, North Carolina - WOR-1-52-54 (SPAdes) (version 2) | ecosystem: Environmental > Aquatic > Marine > Intertidal zone >... | reverse complement strand
TTATGGATTCAGCTGAGTTCTTCTTGTTGTCAAAGTCAAGCAGAATTCTATGGCACTTCTTTGAGTCCTGCTTTAGTTCTCTTGCTATTTCAACAAGCTTCGGTGTTGCCCTTACAACATTGTCGACTATGGTGATTGTTGCTTTTTGCGATGTTCGCGAAAGAGGATTGAGGTCTATTGCTATAACTTTCTTACCCATTTTAACGAGGGCTTCCGTTCTGTCTCCATCTTCCAAAGGCACCAAAACCACATCAGCCGCAAGTATGCCCCGTGGGTCTACACGTCTCCTCTCACTTCCTAGCTCGGGAATCTTTGCAGAAGCATGTTCACCTATTCCTAAAACCTCATGTGCCCCAGCCTTTTCAAGCAACTCTTTGATTGCCAGCTCCCTTTCAAGTGACCTGTAAAACAGGTTGACCTCGATTTTGGCTTTGACAATCTGAGATAGCCTTACCATTTCTTCGGCTACTAAGGCAGCCGTGTTCCCATTAACGGAGATAACCGGCTTTTCAGCTATTAGAAGTGTCGCTGCGGCTGCTTCTATAGCATTCAGGGCTGGTTTGGTAGTTTTTTCGCCTAGCGTATAGTCGAAGGCTTCCCCTCGACCGTGTGCTATGAGACCCGCAGTCGCCACAACTCCTTTACGATAATGCTCAACTAGTTCTTCTCGTATTCGAAGTGATTCTGCTCTAGGATGTTCCGGCGGAATCTTGATGCTTGTCATTTCAGTAGTCGCGCTCCTTCAAAGTCAATTTCGCTGAGAATGATTTTTCCGTCTGCACCGTACTTACGGAAAACTTTGAGAAGCTCTTCAAGGGATTCTTGTTTAATTAAAGTGAATACGGATTCTCCAAACATCGGCATGCTACAAACGAAGTTAACGTTATCCGCTGCATTTAGGACTCTCCTCACCTTTTCAGTTATTAATCCTACATGCTCAGCGAATTGACGGGAAAAATTCATGAAATTCGCGACGTTTGGCTGTTCAATCAACTTATCAACGAGGTTTCCGCCGAACTCGTTTATGCGTTTACGAGTCATCTTATCGGTTAGGAATTTTTCCGTGGGTAGTGAATCGAAGGTTAGGCAAGCAACTGCATAGTCTTTGGATGCTGGCACATTTTTCGTTTCTCCAATTCCTGGTGCTCCTGGCTTAACTCTTACTTCTAGTCCGCCGAAAGCTTCGGCAATTACTGTGCCTAGTCCTGTTTTGCATTCAACTTCAGCTGCATGCGCCATTTTGCCAGCCTCCATTTTGGACATGCCTAATCCGAAAACGTCGCTTAGAGCTAGGGCTAGGCTTAATGCTGCAGCTCCGCTGGTGCCGAATCCAGATCCTATCGGAACTTCAGCATGGTGTTCAACGATAATCTCGAAGTTTTCTATTCGTTCAAAGCGGGAAAGAAAGGCGTCTACAACATGCTTGGAGACTCGTGTGGAATTTGAAGCAGAACCGTTAATCTTGACTTGTAGGGAGCTTTTCAGGGCTTTTCGAACCTTCACGATGGTTTCAAGTCCTCGGCTTAATGAAACGCCAGCTCCTCTAGAACCAGCATACAAAGAGTTTGCTGGTTGATCAAGTATTTGGAAGAAGCCTGTAATGTGGCATGGTGAGAAGGCTCTGGCCTCTTTCATGTTTGACGCCTACGTGAAGTTCGAGGGAAAGTCTTAGATAAGAATTCTGTATGGATTGTTTAAACACGTTTAAACCCAGCTGACGTGCATAATGTTTGATTTTTTTGTTGAAACGACCATTTGAACTGTTAAGTGTGAAATGTCGACGATAATGTAGCGTGGCATACTAGTTTTGGCGTATTAAGCGTACTTTGGCTCTTATATGCTGATTATTTAATAATCTAAAGATCTTGTATGGTGAAACTTTTCTGTTTATAGTATGTTGATGTTTAACGGTTTATTAAGATGAACATTTAATCTACTAGATCTGGAATCTATATTCGAATGCACACTCTGGAGGAGAAGTTTGTTGCTGCCGTATGCACCATGGCTTTGCTGGCTCATTCCCGTGATTGGAGCAGTATTCACGCCAATCTTTGCTAGGATTAACCCTAAACTCAGGAACTATGCGCCGGTGGCATTTGTCGCTGTGGCCGTCGTTTTTTCATTCTCTATGATACCAGACGTTTTCACGGGAAAAGCGGTCAACTGGGTTAGCGGGGAAGTGATAGGAGACGTACCTCTCGATTGGCAGCTTCCATGGGTTAGTTCTCTAGGCTTAAACGCAGGCGTGCTAGTTGATTTTTTGAGCGTACTCATGACATGCGTTGTTAGCACTATTGGGCTTTTGGTTACGGTTTTCTCGATTGAATACATGCGAGAAGAGCATGGCTTGACCAGATACTGGCTTTTCCTGCAGCTTTTCATCGGTGGATTAGGCATGATAGTTATGGCGGACAACTTTCTTCAGCTTTATATCGGCTGGGAAATGGTTGGAATAGGCTGTGTTGCCTTGGTCACTTTCTGGTACAAGGATCCACACAAAGCTCATTGCGGTTTGAAGACATTTATGATACTTCGCATCGGAGACGTTCTTCTGCTAGCGTCCATTCTAATAATGTATTTCTATTCCGGCACTTTCAATTTCAAGGGCATCGAAAGCAACATGGGCTGGATGTCAGAATTGCCAAGGATCGCCCTTATGACTGCCCTCATGTTGTTCGGCGGAGCCATAGCGAAGTCAGCTCAATTTCCTCTACACGAGTGGTTGCCAGACGCCATGCCCGCTACACCAGCCTCGTTTAATGCGATTACAGAGGTGCTGGCAGGAGTATATCTAGTGGCCAGAACACTTCCAATGTTCCATAGTGCTCTAGTGAATGGTTGTGGAGAGTTAACCATCTTCTTCTGGACAGTTGCTTGGATCGGCGCTTTCACTGCGTTCTTGGGAGCGAGCATGTCTCTGGTTCAGAGAAGCATTGTGAAGGTTTTAGCATATTCTATCATGAGCCAGTATGCTTATATGATGGTGGGTTTCGGCGTCAGCGGGTTAATGGCTGATCCAACCACTGGATATTTAGCGGGCAATTTGCATCTAATGGTGGATGCCATCGCGTCGGGTCTCCTTTTCCTCTCTGGAGCGGCGATTTTGCATAGGGTTCGGTCCGAAGACATGTTCCATATGGGTGGGCTTAGAGAGTGTATGCCGATCACGTTTAAGTGTATGGCTATCGGGGCTCTTGCAACGATTGGTATACCGCCGTTAAGTGGATTTTGGAGTGAAGAATCAATCTACGGTGCAGTATGGGGACTTGCGCAAGAAGTCGGTGAACAAGGAAGGTTTACCCTAATATTTTCTGCGTATGGACTGTACTTTTTGTTGATAGTCACCGCTGCAGTCACTACCTTTTATATTCTTCGTATGATGGGTATCGTTTTTGGCAAAAAAAGCAAACATGTGTGGAAACTTGAACGCGAAGGGTCGCTTATTAAAGAAGTTTCACCTACAATGTGGGTTCCCATGTGGATTGCAGCTGTTGCCACGGTGGTGATTGGTGTGTTGGGTCCATTTATCATCACGGTATTCCATGAGTTTCTTCCACCTCTTTTACATCAAATCGTAGTTCAAGAAGGCTTCATTGACATATTGATTAAAGCTTTTCTTTCACCGAGTTTTGGAATAACATGTGCTGCCTTGGTGATAGGAGGCTACCCTGCATACAAGCTGTATATAACCCACCAAGTTAACCCAGCTAAGCTAATCAAAGAACACGTGTTCTTGAGGGAAATTCACGGTTTCCTTTGGAATCGATGCTACTTCAACTCGTTCAACTACGCGGTTGCATCGTTCTTTAAAAAATTGTCTCACGTCATGTATAAGTATGAAGAGCTTAAGGGAATCGACTCGTTGAACTATTTTCTAGCTCATCATGTTACATCATTTGCTCGACGGTTCAGAAAAACGCACACAGGAGTGTTATCGTACAACATGCTGACAGCCTTTGTCGGAGCTATAATATTGATAGTTCTACTGCTTCTATTTGGAGGAGTGATCTCCTAGGAGAAATCGGCTTGATCCCTCACGCCCCCCTATTGGCAACAATTCTTCCAATAATTTCAGCCATCCTCATTTTTGCTTTCAGGAAGTACATCAAGAATTATGAAGGATGGATAGCTAGTATGGCAGCGTTGCTGTCCATAGGCATTATTCTTTCCATGGTAAAGGAAATGATTGAACAAAGATTCATATATGACACATATGCGTGGATTCGTACACCATCCTTCCACATAATGTTGGGCTTTACAGTTGATGAAATTAGCTTTTACATAGGGCTAACCGTAGCAGTTGTAAGCACTACCTCATGTTTCTACTCAATCAAGTACATGAAAGAAAAGCATGATCAATCCAGTTACTACATGAACTTATTGTTTTTCATGGCTGGCATGATAGGGGTCATATTTTCCGAAAATCTTATACAATTCTATCTGTTCTGGGAGTTGATGCTGATACCCTCCTACTTCTTGATAGCCCATTGGGGAACCTCTAAGAAGAGGGCAACCATAGGCTTCAAATACTTCATATTCACACATGTTGGAGCACTTTTCATGCTAATGGGAATACTGTCAATCTACACGTTCACAGGCACCTTCAATTTTGCTGACATGCCACTAGCGATAGAGCAGGCTGTAGCGAACTCTGTCATGTCCTCCTTCGACGTACTTGCAGTGTTTGTTCTGTTGTTGATCGGGTTCTGCGTAAAAATGGCAGTCTTTCCAGTGCATACATGGTTACCCGATGCACATACTGAAGCCCCAACTCCCATTAGTGCTATGCTTTCCGGCCTCATGATAAAGTGCGGCGCCTACGCATTCGCAAGAATCCTTCTCTCCGCTTTTGGCCAGACAGTCACCCAGACATCGGACGTTTTGGCGATTCTCGGCGTCATCACCATAATCTACGGTGGACTCATGGCACTTGCTCAAACAGACATCAAACGTCTATTAGCATACTCCAGCATCAGCCAAATGGGCTACATCTTCTTCGGACTAGGAGTGTACTCAACCATAGGAGCAACCGGAGCCCTCTTTCACGTAGTGAACCATGCCATCTGCAAAAGCCTTCTCTTCATGTGTGCAGGCGTAATCATACATCAAACTGGGATAAGCAACGTCACAAGGTTGGGGGGTTTAGCCGACAAGATGCCAATAACTTGTGCCGCAGCCTTTGTTGGTGCTCTATCTCTGGCTGGGACCCCTCCCCTGAACGGTTTCTGGAGTGAATGGATGATTTTTTCAGGAGGAGTCTTCTCTGGAAAGACCCTCATTACCACAATCGCTATAGTTAGTACAACAATCACTGCTGGATACTACCTATGGTTTCTGTGGAGAGTGTTCTTCGGAACCACCCCAAAAAGTTTAGAAAACACCATGAAGCCATCTTGGCTGATGCGCACGCCGATAATCGTATTGGCTGCAGTTGCAGTAGTGATAGGAATTTGGCCAGACATTGTGTTAAGGCTCCTATCAGTTCAGTTCTAGAGGAGGCTTAGGAAAGCATTATTGTGGCTGGTTCTGTCAACTCTTCTGGCTTTAAGTGGTTTTTTGAAGACTTTTGCTAGCTAAGGGGCTTCTTAATTAGTCATAGATGGTTCCGATCATTGAGAAGTTTAAACTCACAGAATATGATTTAATTGTTTAAATCGATTATATAAGTTTGTGGATAAAATTTAAATCTCCAATTTGACTTTTTTCGATAGTGTCTGGTATTTGGTTCTGCAACAAAATGAGGTCATACGAGAAAATTCTGTTGTTCAGCATAACGGTTGTCACTATAGTCGCTCTAGCACTAGCGGCAATATTCACAGATAATGTGCAAGCATTCGTGGCTGGCGTCGCTGCTGCAGTGTGCGTGTTGCTACTTATTCTTATACTATCATGGAAAGGTTGGTAGGCCTTTCGCAAAACTATGGATCACTCGCTGCACGAGTTGTGGGGATCGCTTCAGCACGATCTATGGCGATCTCTGCTATCTCGACAGAGTATTGCCTTATTTGTTTTAGGTTGTCTACGAGTATGTAAGCGTGCGAGAGAGCTAGGCATGAAATTTTCGACTTCTCATCTGCTTCTATGCAAATTTCCAAAAGCTTTTCAAGGGTTATCTCACTGTCTAGGACACCATTGGCTAACATTATATCCTTGGATATCAAAGCCCGAATGGACCGGTCATACAACTCTTGTATAGGGACACATGTCTGCAAAAGAGGCCCTAGGACAAACTTGGAAGATTTTTCTCCGACTAGAGTAGTGACACCCTCCGAGATCTTGCTGACGTTATAGGCTATTTCAGAGATGATGTGTAGGATCCGCAGATAATCAACACAATCTATCAAGCTCACTTTCATTTGCAAGGCTGATCTTGGGAACAAGATCACACTTCGAAGCAAGCGGTTGGTGACAAGGGAAAGCCGTTTAATGTCACTCATTCTTCTGCCTATACCCTTAACTTGGTTAATGTCTTGCATTTCTAAAGCGGAAACTGTCTCAGCAAACATTGATAATACTACATTGTGAATTCTTTGTATTGTCTTCTCAATCGGCAGAGTCCTTGTCAGCAAACACTGAATTGTTACTGTACTTCCTGTTACTTCAATAATTTCCAAACCGAATAAATCACCAATGATTTCTCGGATGGAGTCATGTTGTTCTTCAGTGAGCCTCTCCTTTGCTTTCAACTTGATTAGATCGAATCCGTCAACGTACGCAGCAGTGACCCCTCGCCTGAGGGATTGCTTTGGATCTTTGCTGTTTATTTCTAGCATTATTTCTCTGGGTCTTTCTTGTCTGGCTGTCGGGTAAACATAAATCGAATCGTCTGGTTGAGGGATCAAAGTCACTCTATCGCCCTGCTTCAGCTGCATCCTACTTGTCCAGCGCTTTGGAAGAGACACGTACAACGTATCGCCTCCAATTTTCTGGAGTTTTCTAGCCTCAGACATGATGGTTCAGCTCCAAGTTTAAACTTTGTTAATTGTATTTAATCATCTAAATCAATTATATAAGTTTTTGGCGAAAATTTAAATCTCGCTGTTTTTTCCTATCTTAGAGCAGAGGAGATGTGATTTGCATCCGCACGTAAGGCTGAGTCTATGTGGGTCGAATATGTTCAAGAGGAAAAAAGAGAGACGCTCTCTTAGGTCGTTCTTGGATGCTCTAACGGTGGTCGTAATGGTTCTTGTGTTGTTTGCTCTACCTTACGCTGTAACAGAAGTCTACGGACTGAAAGCAAGGAGGTTAATATTACTTATGCATCTGGTTGCTTTGGCCGTTCTTTCTGTGGCTTTGTCGATTTGGTGGCTAGTCAGGTATAGGCAGACAAGCCACGATTTTGAGGTGGGGTGATGAGACTCTCACTCACAAGTTTAGTCCTCATTAGCATATCCTTACCTTACTTCTCGTTTGGAGCAAGCCCAACTAAAGAAGAAACTGGAGGATCTGTGACTTGCATCTAGATACAATCGTTTTCTTACTGGGGATGACGATCTGCGTAACTGTTTTCCTGCTGGCGGACTCGGATTTGAATTTGATCTTATTTGCCTCTACATGTATATCCCTCATTTTTGTCGTAGCCTTGTCAGTTTGGCAGGTAGTTGAGCACAGACGTACAAGTCGCTATCTACAAATGCTTCGGAAGGAGATTGAATGGAATAGACGTGCACGTTAGAGGTCTCGAACTGCACATATGAGGGAAGTAAATCAAAAAGAGCGTGATGAGTAAAAATGGATTTAGCAATAATTCCGCTCATCGTTGGATTTTCAGGATTATTCCTTATCCTTTACTTATTCTGGTCAATCAAAAAGGAAAGTGCTGGAACACCTCGCATGAAAGAAGTAGCTGGTTACATTCAACAAGGAGCAAACACTTTCTTAAAGAGAGAATTCAAAACAATCTCTTACTTTATCGTCATCATCTGGATACTCCTATTCATCGTTCTGGGGTGGCAAATTGCAGTAGGGTTCGTTACAGGAGCTTTGTTCTCCATGTTGGCAATCGTGATAGGAATGAGTGCCGCTGTAAGAGCAAACGTGAGAACAGCAAATGCTGCAAGAACATCATCTGGAAAAGCCTTCCTAATAGCGTTCAGAGGGGGGGCAATCATGGGACTCTCAATCACAAGCTTCATCCTCATTGGTATATCTTTACTTTACTTCTTGTTTGGGGCTGGCCCAACTAACAAGGAAGCTGTAAGTCTGCTTGTTGGGTTTGGGTTTGGAGCAAGCCTCTCAGCTCTGTTTGCCCAGTTAGGAGGTGGGATATATACGAAAGCAGCAGACATAGGAGCCGATCTGGTCGGAAAGGGTGAAGTGCACATTCCAGAAGATGACCCCAGAAATCCCGCGGTCATAGCTGATCAAGTAGGAGACAATGTCGGCGACTGTGCCGGAAGGGGAGCTGACCTCTTCGAAGCTAGCGCGGACAATCTTATATGTTCAATGATCATCGGTTTGGCCTTTGTTGGTCCACCCTTCAACTACGGATGGAATGCCGTACTGTTCCCTCTTCTAGTGAGGTCTATAGGAAAAATTGCCACCATCGTGGGAATATTCACGGTGAGAAAATGGGAAAACAGAAGCCCGTTGACCTCACTAAACATTGGAATATTCTCAACAGGAGCAACAGCTCTAGCACTTTTCTACGTAATATCAACATGGTTCATGGGCGACATACGTCTTTTTTACTGTCTCTCCACAGGGTTATTATCCATCATTGTTATCTCGTTGATCGTACAGTACTATACTGGAATCAACAGACGCCCTGTGAAAAACATAGCCGAAGCATCACACATGGGTAGTGCAATAAACATCCTCACGGGCTTCTCCTACGGCTTAGAAAGCGCAGCTTTTCCCATGATTCTAATCGCAGGTATCATGCTTTTCACGTATCACGTATTCGGAGGAGGAGTGTACGGCATATTCGGTGTGGTTGCAGCCACTTTAGGCATTACAGAGATGAAGGGTATAATCATGTCAATAGACACCTTTGGTCCAATAGTCGACAATGCCGATGGAATAGCAGAGATGTCAGGCTTATCGGCAGAAGTTGAAGAGTCTACAGACGCCCTTGACGCAGCTGGAAACGTTACAAAAGCAATTACAAAAGGCTATGCGTTAACGAAAGTTGTCTTAACAAGTGTCGTCATACTTTTCGCATATCTCTTCGAGCTTGCTCGACTTCGCCCTGACATTACTCTAAATAGCCTTTCTGACGTTGCCCCGTACCTAAACGTCGCTAATCCCGTTATAATTGCCGGTTTCCTGATTGGAGCCACCATACCGTTTCTATTTGCGGCTCTGACCATACAAGCTGTGAGTAGAGCCGCCTACAGGATGGTTGAAGAGGTTAGGAGACAGTTTAAGGAAATTCCGGGTTTGCTTGAAGGAAAGGCCAAGCCAGACTATGCTGCGTGCGTCGACATAAGTACCAAATATTCGCTGAAACAGATGGTTCTTCCGACGCTTTTAGGATTGATAGCTCCGATAACAGTGGGATTCACGTTAGGGGTTTGGCCTCTAGTGTCCTTCTTGCTTGGCGTAAAGATTATTGGTGCCCTTCTCGCCGTGTTCATGTTTAACTCGGGAGCAGCGTGGGATAACGCCAAAAAACTCATTGAAAACAAACACCGCCACAAGAGAACACCTGTAATGTCCGGTTTAACAACTCAGGCTGCGGCAGTGATCGGAGACACTGTTGGAGACCCTCTTAAAGACACCGTAGGACCCAGCCTGCATATATTAATTAAGCTTGAGAACATTCTTGCCATAACATTGCTTCCATTATTCATCAAGTACGCAATCTTCTCGCAGTTTTTGCACTAATGCACTGGTGAGATAATTATGGAAGACATTTTGCTTCTAATCGTAATCACTTATAGTGTTTCGTTAGGTTTTGGCTTTTTGCTACAGAAATACCTCAGAATGCCTTGGATGTTCGCTTCTCTATTCTTTGGTCTCATTCTATCCACACTAGGTCTATTCACGTCTACCATTGAAAGCGACCTTTTTAAGATGTTAGAAACCTTTGGAATGTATTTTCTTCTATTTATAATAGGTTTTAGCTTGGACTTTAGAAAAATGGCTAGGTTAAGAAATTATGTTGTTTCAGGCACCATTATCATTGTTGGTTGTGAAGGTTTTTTTGGAAGCTTGCTTCTTTATTTTGTCTTTCCAGCTGGAGTAAGCCATTCTTATTTAATTGCTCTAATTACAGCCCTGTCCTTTGCAACGGTTGGAGAAGTAGTTCTACTTCCTATTCTTAATGAATTCGGAGTCATTAAAACAACTTTTGGTCAACTCACGCTGGGAATAGGGACTTTGGACGACATTATAGAAGTTTTAATGCTTGCAGTTGTTGCCATTTTACCCGCATTTTTACCAATGACGCAAACACAAAGTCTTCCAGACCCATTGTCAATTCTTTTAGGTTTAGGCTGTTTGCTCCTCCTCACCTTTGCAATGATAAAATTTGGGGGTAAAATCAAAAGGATTTTGGAGAAGAATCATCCTCCACCTTATGTTCCTTCCCTCCTTACTTTACTAGTATTCTTTTCTTTTGTTGCTCTTGGGGGATTTGTTTTCGAAAGTTTGGCAACGGTTGGTGCAATTTTTGGCGGGATAGTCCTTAGAGGATTATTACCTAAGGAAAGGCTACATGAAAACGAGAAGAATATAGAATTTTTGGGTTACATCTTTCTCTCTCCCCTCTTCTTTCTAAGTATAGGAGCCTCGGTTTCCGTAACCTCTCTTCTCATTTACCCATCAATGATTGCACTCATTTGGGCCGTTGCGAAAGGTTCAAAACTTTTATCTTCTCTTCTGCTTTTCCGCAAATTGCTTGGAAATAAATACTCTTTGTTAATGGGATTAGGGCTTAGTGTAAGATTTAGCACGAGCTTGATCGTTCAGCTCATTTTGCTTAATTCTGGATTAATTTCCCTTACTCTATACTCCGCACTCATTGCAACCGCCCTGCTCATGAAGCCAGTAATAATAGGCTTCTACTCTTGGGGCTTATCTAAAGGGAAGCCTCCGTAAACGTTTAGCACCGCGCTCTGGATGTGGCAATGAATGCTTTCAAAAAAGCGGATGGCTATAAAAAGAACTATTCCCTTCTTGATGATAGGTCTGTTGATCTTCGTCGGCTACCTCTATTTCTTTGTTGACATACCCGAAATGCTCACGATTATCCAGCGTATCGATCTCTTCTACTACTCACTAGCAGTCATCGTTCTCTTGTTAAATATGTTAGCCTATTCTTTGACTTGGCAGTATTTTCTGCGTTCCCTCTCGGTAAATGTTCCCTTTAGAAAAACTTTCCTATTTACTTGGATTGGAGTCTTCGTTGATCTTTTGATTCCAGCTGAGTCGATTAGCGGAGACGTCTCTAAAGCCTACCTAATGACTAAGGAGTCAGGTGAAAACGCAGGGAAAGTTGTAGCATCAGTTATGGGTCATAGAATTCTCTCCATGACAATAACTTTAAGCACTTTAATCATCAGCTCCCTCTCGTTGTTCATTCTACAATACGAACTTCCAGCATTTGCCTCGAATTTGATATTGCTCGTAGCCCTCGGCACCGCCATATCGCTGATTTTCATAGTTTTCTTATCCATAAAAGAACAACTGACACAAAAATTAATCGATTTGCTGCTACGTTTTTCGGCCTTCATTTTGAGGGGACACTTGAAACTAACCAGCCTAAGATCCAAGGCAAAAAAGGCTTTGAGTGCCTTCCATCAATCAATAGAAGTCCTAGGCAGAAATCCAAGAAACTTGATTCGACCGATGTTTTTTTCTATAGCATCTTGGTTCCTCAGTGTGCTCTTGTCCTTCTTAGTTTTTGTCTCTCTTGGACACCCAGTTAGCTTTGTCCTACTAACAATCGTATCCTCCATTAGTGTTTCCATTCAAAATATTCCCATCGGAGTGCCTGGTGAAGTGGGACTTGTGGAGATTGTTATGACTAGCCTTTATGGTTTACTTGGTGTCCCTGTCGGCATCAGCGCTGCAGCGACGGTTCTAATAAGGGTTTTAACGGTATGGTTCAGACTCCTCCTAGGATTGGTGGCTGTTCAGTGGATTGGGGTCAAAGCTCTGACTTCGCAAACAAAGAAACTTCATCTTTTGAATACAGTATCGCAAGCTCAACGAAGATTAAGAAAAAGATTACGGACATGATCAACCCGAACTTCGATTTCTCCATATTTGCACCTCACCTAATAGGCTTTTACTCTTGGGGCTTGTCTAAAGGGAAGCCTCCGTAAATGTCTATTTCTTCTTTTGGCTTAACTACCTGTCTTTATCCGTGATTAAGAAAGAAGTCTATAATGGATTATCAACAAAACCTAGAGGGGAGGAATAGCCAAACCCCTTGGGTTAATCGAATAAATGCTTACACGGATGTCGCGAGTTTCTGTAGCAATAGAATTGTTTACGTCATAGTCCTCTAAGCACAGCACCAATGTAAGTTTCTATGTTTAACAATGCCTCGGCAGCCTTTGAAGACGCATCGATGTAGGGTCCCGGGTACACTCCGATAAAAATGCAGAGAAATGCAAGAATCAAGATAGGAATGACTATTGATATAGGAGCTTTGGTTGCTTTTTTTGACGCTTTCGTAGGCTTTTCTAGTATGATTATACGAATTAGGCGGAAGTAGTAGACGACTGACAAAGCTATGTTAGCGAGTGTCAAGGCTGAAAATACTATCATTTTAGCCCTTACTCCAGCTGTGATAATCATCATCTCGCTCCAGAAACCGTTTAACGGGGGAAAAGCGGCAATAGCGATAGTGCCAATGGTGAAAGCTGCACTTGTCATGGGCATGGCCCTCCTTATCCCTCTAAGTTTCCTCAGATCTCTTGTCTTAGTTTGACGAATGAAAGCTCCAGCGCAGAGGAAGAGAAGGCTTTTCATAACTGCATGATTTACTATGTGAAATAGACTCGCAGTTAATCCCTCCTGAGAGGCTACTGCAAATCCAAAGATAATGTAACCCATATGCGCAATAGTGCTGAAGGCAAGCAAACGTTTAAGATCATTTTGCAACAACGCCATTAAGTTTCCACCAAACATTGTAAAAACTGCGAAAATCGCCAATGTCGTTTGCCAAGCGGGTTGTGCAGAACTGAAAACGAGTAGGAGAATACGAATTAGAGCGCATGCTCCTGTCTGCACCATGACGCCGGAAAGCATAGCACTAACAGGGCTTGGAGCAGCTGCGTGAGCGTCAGGAAGCCACGTGTGAAATGGAACGATGGCAGCCTTAATTCCAAAGCCGACGATAACCAACGCTAGTGTTATGTACAGCCATCCCTCAGACGTCGTGTTGGCAAGTCTACTTGCAAGAGCCGCAAAGTTCAATGTTCCAGTCATACCGTAAAGAAAGGACATGGCAAGAAGAATCGTTGCGCTTCCTGCAGCACTCATAATCAAGTATTTGAAGCCAGCCTCTATGGACTCCCACTTTTGCTTTCGAAACGCAACAAGAGCGTAAGATGTCAGGCACATAAGCTCCCAAAACACAAACAACGTGAAAAAATCGCCCGCGAAAACTACGCCGGTCATGCCAGCAACCAAACCCAGCATGAGCGTGTAATACTCGGTTAAGCTGGAATCGCGTTCCATAAACTTTATCGAATAAACAGTAGTGACCAATCCGATTGTTATGTAAAGCAGTGTCATGAAAACGCTGAACGTGTCTATTTGGAGGCATGCTCCAAGGGGAGGATTGAAAGGCGGAACACCTGCTATCAAGACTATGCCTTTCTCAGACACCTCCAAAGACAATCCGTAGAGAAAGTAGGCTGCCACTAAAAGGCCTACCGAGGCGTAGATGCCTTGAACTTTCGTATAAGCCTTCTTACGTATAACCCATCCTATCACAGGTGTTCCGACCATGAACACGAGAAGGGCATCTAATGGCGGGGTAAACATGTTCAGCCTCTCTTCAATGCTGACATATCTCGGAGTAAAGAAGTATTATGAAAAGACTGTGGAGGACGCGGAGACGTTTGACTCACCGCCTCAGCCGCCTCAGCTTCCACACGTCTAAAGTTTTGTAATGCTTGTAAGCATAAGTAACAATCACCAATGCCAGAGCAGTAACACATCCTGCAAAACCTATCGACATGATCACGACGCTGTGGCCAAGCGGATCTACATAGCCTGGGCTTACGTAAGCAGAAAAAGCAATAAAGCTTACGTGGGCTGCGTTCACCAAGATTTCAAGTCCCATGACAAGCTTGATCATGTTCCTCTTTGAAGCAAGACAATACAATCCAATGATGTAGAGGACAACAGCACATGCAATGTAATAGCTAAGCGAAATCACCTTTTTCTCTCCTCAATTCTCAGCAACGCCATGCAACAAGCCGCAGCGGCAAACAAAACAAAGGCCTGCGCAATCAGATCTATCACCCTGTAATTCCACAGAAACCGACTAACTTCCTGACCTATTATCGATGTATCTTTCTCCACAAGTTCTAGTGGCTGATCTGGATCAACGTACTTAAAGACCGGAAAATCATATCCAACTATGAGCATCCAAGAAATCAGACCTGCTAAAGCCATGGTGGTTAACCCTGCCAGTCTGATTCGATCTATTCCCATTTCTATGCTTCCTCCTCCCTCTTTGTTAACATAACTGACGCTATAAAAAGAACAATCACGGCGCCTGCGTAGACTAAGAGCTGAAAGACAGATACGTATGGTGCGTTAAGCAGCCAGAACAAGGCCCCTATAGTGATGCACGTTCCACAAAGGCAGATCGCAGCATAAAGCAAATCCTTTAGTTCAACTGTCAACAAGGCTAAGAAGATAGTAAGAAATATCAAACCAATTTGCAGCAGATCACCGATAATCAAAACCCTCTCCACATAATATCATAACGGAAAGCTTGGATGATCTCATTTAAAAGATTTCCCAACAAGAAACATTATAGAGCGAACATAAAAAGGTTAAATAACGCACACCTTTAAAATGAATTGAAAGGATCGTGAGAAAATGCTTGCTGACATTCTGGTTTCCTTGCCTTTCATTTTCCTCGTGTCCGTCCTTACTGGATTAGCTATCTATATATTAGGGGGAGTAGCCGCAGCGAAAGGCAAAAAAACCAAGGGCAAAGTTGCTCCATATGCGTGCGGTGAAGAACTCCCTCCACGCAAGTTTCAAGTGGATGTTAAAGAATTTCTCACTTACGCCGTTTACTTCCTCATCTTTGACATCTTTGCATTCACTCTCGCAACATCACTATCACTAACCACACCAAGTTATTTCCCAGCCGTTTACGCTCTTGTCGTGCTGATGGCTGTTTTGACTTTAGCACCTTTGCGGCGGCGAAGATAAAATGAGTTTGTTCAAATGGGCTCAGACGAAATCACCTTGGATCATACACTTCAACACAGGCGGCTGTAACGGATGCGACATAGAACTTGTAGCAGCCCTTACACCAAGATTTGATTTGGAACGCTTCGGGATACTATTAGAGGGAAGCCCGAGACACGCAGACATACTTGTTGTTACAGGTCCAGTGACTCTTCAAGTGAAGGACAGACTTGTGCGAGTCTATGAGCAAATGCCGGAGCCAAAACATGTCGTGGCCGTAGGCACGTGCGCAATCAGCGGAGCACCCTTCCAAGAATGCTATAACGTCCACGGAGGAATAGACACCGTGCTTCCAGTAGACGCCTACGTTCCAGGATGCCCACCAAAACCCGAAGCCATAATTGATGGAATTGCCAAACTGATCCAAAAAATAAAGGAGGGTGAAGCTCATGGAAAAGGAAAATGAAATAGTAGAAAAACTGAAGAGCTTTCTTGAAGAAAACCTTGTCAATGTGATAATTCCTAGAAAGCGGAGAATTTTCGTTCACATAAAGAGGGATGCGTTGAGAGAGACCATTGAATATTTGATGAAAGATTTGAAGTTCAAACATCTGTCCACGATAACCGGAGTAGATCTAGGTGAAAGAATAGAAGTGATATATCATCTTTCTCATGAAGGCTCAATCATGCTTTCAGCAAAGCTTACCGTCTCAAAGAAGAACCCAAACATCTCAACAATTACAGATGTAATTCCGGGTGCAGTTCTTTATGAGCGCGAAGTTCATGACCTTTTAGGAGTTAACTTCAAAGGGCATCCGGATCTATCGCCATTGATGCTTCCAGAAAAATGGCCAGAAGGCGTCTATCCGTTAAGGAAAGAACATAAGCTTAAGCATCTGAGGCAAATAACATCTGAGAAGTAGAAGGGTGAAAAGAGTTGAGTCATGGTTCAATAATCAAGATTCCTTTTGGTCCTCAGCATCCAGCCTTGAAAGAACCTGAAAATTTCCTTTTCGAAGTTGACGGAGAAACCGTTGTGGATGTAAAGCCGCGTCTAGGATATAACCATCGCGGAATGGAAAAAGCCTTTGAACTCAAAACCTACATACAAAACATCTACCTAGCTGAACGAATTTGCGGAATCTGCTCGCATGCACACACTACATGTTATACGCAGGCAATCGAACGATTATTAGGTGTGGAACCGCCGCCTAGAGCCAGATACATCCGCGTAATAATTGCCGAACTTGAAAGAATTCACAGCCACGCACTTTGGATTGGCCTAGCTGCACATGAAATAGGGTTTGACACGCTTTTCATGTATGTTTGGCGAGACCGTGAAACAGTCTTGGACATGTTTGAGATGATTTCCGGCAATAGGATACATTACGCCATGAACACTATAGGCGGGGCACGAAGAGACATACATGCAGACATGGCGCCAAAAATCGTGAAGGGTCTAGACTTCTTAGAAAAGAGACTCGAATATTATTTGGACATCGTGCAAACTGAACAGACTATTTTGAAAAGAACCGCTGATGTAGGCATCTTAAGACCAAAAGATGCTGTGGATTTGTGTGCCGTTGGTCCGACTCTACGTGCAAGTGGCATAGAAAACGATGTGAGATCAGATGATCCTTATGTTGCTTATGATGAAATCCCCTTCAATGTGGTCACACATGATGGTTGCGACGTTCTAAGCAGAATACTGGTTAGATGCGAAGAAACGTTAGAAAGTGTAAAAATAATCCGTTATGCCTTAGACAGTATGCCCAACGGAACCATTAGAGTGAGAGTCCCAATGAAGGTTCCTCAAGGAGAAGTTGTTTCAAGGGTTGAAGCACCTAGAGGAGAACTAATTCACTATGCTAAGTCAAACGGAACTACGAAGCCAGAACGTTACAAAGTAAGAAGCCCAACGCTTGCAAACATTCCCGCATTGTGCAAGATGCTTCAAGGCGGATACGTTGCTGACATACCCATAGTGTTAGCTGGAATCGACCCTTGCTTCTCCTGCATGGATCGTATGGCCTTTGTTGACACCAAAAAGAACAGAAAATGGGTCTGGACTATGCAGCAGTTAAGGAGGAAATACGCCAAAGAATGACTACAGAAACAATAATTTCACTAATGAGCATCTTAGTTTTTCCAGGAGCCATGTTTCTCTTCGCACTAGCCTTCTTCTACGAGTGGGTTGACAGAAAATTCTTCGCAAGACTTCAAAACAGATATGGACCACTACATACAGGACCTCATGGAATTCTGCAACCCCTTGCAGACTTCTTAAAACTCCTCTCAAAAGAAGACATTACTTTACATGCTTCTGACAGGCTTTTGTTTATTCTAGCACCGATCTTTTACCTTGCCTTGCCATTGACGACGCTTTTTGTTATTCCTATCTTAGATCCTACAAGCTCTATAGCCTTTGAAGGAGATCTGATCTTCGTCCTTTTCACGTTCACACTCGTAATCATAACCGTTTTTCTCGCTGGCTGGAGCTCAGTAAGTAGATTTAGCACGATCGGAAGCGTACGAGCTGCGCTTCAAATGTTAGGTTATGAAATCCCAATGGGTTTAGTAGTGATTGGTCCAGCAATAGCTGCAAGGAGCTTGTCAATAAGGAGAGTAGTTGAATGGCAGTCGCTTAATTTTTGGATGATTTTGTTGCAGCCTCTCGGATTTATCATATTAACTGTATGCCTTCTTGCCGAGTTGCAGTTTGTTCCCTTTGACATTCCAGAAGCTGAAACTGAGATTGTGGCTGGATGGAGAACAGAGTTCAG
>Ga0209636_10002691_pt1 | contig 18121 bp, 17 predicted proteins | sample DeeMarSWOR152_54_FD_187464 | JGI IMG/M metagenome (GOLD analysis project Ga0209636, IMG submission 187464) | Marine sediment microbial communities from White Oak River estuary, North Carolina - WOR-1-52-54 (SPAdes) (version 2) | ecosystem: Environmental > Aquatic > Marine > Intertidal zone >... | reverse complement strand
CAGATTTTGGGGTAAGGCGCCGATTCAGTGACAGGTTTTTTATCGAGCAATTTCTGACGGAAAAGCTGGTGGAAGACCTGAACCTTTATCTATACGAGGGGCTTCAGGAGCATGGTGAGGTACGTTACGTGATCAGCGATAAAGACTGGCGTCGAATCAAAAGCGTCCTGGTCGCTCATTTAAGCACATTTGGCACTCCCCTGATTATGGTGGAGGACGGAGACTATAAGGGGAAACGTGAGCTCTTCCTGAAGCACGCTTTCGAGGGGATCGAGTTAGACCAGGAGTACCGGGAAAAGACCATGGAACAGATCTTCTACCTCTGGGACCGTCCCGTTCACCTTGAATCGGTGGTCAATGGAGACAAGGTCCTTTTCTCCTTTGATGGAACCAATCATACGTCGGCCACACCTGGATAATTCCTTCCTATTCGCCAGGAAAACGTTCCTCTATTACTACCGGCACAGGCTGGACAGTGTCTGGCTTTCGATCGTCACCGACCATGTCGATCTTCTTCCATTCTCCCCTCCGAAACCGCCAGGAATAGACCAGGCCGAGAAGGACGATATAGAGGGTTGCCCAAACCCAGGCGAGAATGAGACCTCCGTTAAAGACAGAGATGGTGAGATACACAGGAGGCACAAAAAGCGTCCAACCGACGAGCACCGAGGTCCACATGACAAACCGGGTATCCCCTGCCCCCTTTAGACCGGCAGAAAAGATCATGCCCAACGCATCGAAGATGCTGTAGATGGCCACCATAATGAGGAGATGCCTTCCATAGCGCAGAATGGCAGAAAAGTCCTGAACCTCGGGCCCCCGTGTTTTGAAAATACCGAGGAGCTGGCGAGGGAAGAGGATGAAGATCGCGGCCATCAATCCCGCATAGGCAAGCGCCATCATCAGGGCTGAGTAGGTGGTTCTTTCCCCCAGGTCAGGTTCGTTGCGACCCATAGCCTGGCCCACCAGGGTTGAGGTAGCGATAGAAATGCCGATGACGGGCATGAAGACAAGCATATCAATGCTTAGAGCAATGTTTGTCACCGCCAGTTCTACTTCTCCAACCCGACCCACCATGATTACAAAGAGGGTGAAGCAGCCGATACTCAGGAAGAACTGGAACCCGGCCGGCCCCCCGTAGCGGAGCAGTTTCTGAAAAAGGGGCGGATCAAAGCGGACCCGATGGGTTGTAAAGTGTCTCCTGTTTTCTCCACTGAAGAAGAGGACTGTCAAGATGGCCACAGGTACGATAGAGGCCAAAACCGTGGCAAGAGCAGCTCCAGTAAGACCCATTTCTGGGAATCCCCATCTGCCGAATATGAGACCGTAGTCGAGCACGCCGTTGACCCCAATTCCCACGATATTGGCCACCATCGTTGTCTTGGTATGACCCCTTCCGATAAAGAAGCCGGCCAAAGCACCGTGAAGGGGGACGAGACCGCCACCCCACATGAGAATAGAAAAGTATTTGACCTCGAGCTCAACGAGTTCTGGGGAATGCCCCCCCCAGTGGAAGATATGCGGCCCAAGGGGGATGAATAATATGATGGCACCATAGGATGCTAGACTGAAAAAAATGCCTTGCCATGTGGCGAGGCCACATCGGGTCTTGTCATTGGCCCCAAAATACTGAGCCACGATCGTCGTCGTATACTGGCTTACTCCCATGAAGAAGCAGACGAGGCTGAAGGCCGTGATACCTGCGGGGGTTGCTGCAGCGAGCGCGGTCTGACTGTACCAGGACAGAAACATACGATCCACAAAACGCATGACCGTCATGGAGGCGGTGGTCAGGATAAGGGGATAGGAGATGGACAGAATCTCGCCACAACTGCCTGGCGGCGGATTCCTCTTGACGGAATCGGGCATGAGGATTTCCTCGAACTCACAAGTCTACAAAAATATTCTTTTTCACCCGTAATCTCAATAGGAACCCAGGTGGAGTTTCTTGACTTCTGGCTTCTTTTTGACGGCTTTTTGCTCAAATCCCATTGAGGTGTCGAAGGAGTAATTTCAAATGTCAAAATTCAAATGTCAAATTAGATCCCAATGCCTAGATGTCAAGATCTTGAAATTCCTTGAAGAATCATATGGTTAGATAGCTTAGTCAATCGCGAACTCAACAGTTCAGCCGATTATTTATCGCTATTTGTCATTTGAGCTTTGACATTCATTTGAACTTTGAGCTTTGTCATTTGTCATTCTAGCCCTTACGTTGTGTTTATTAACTTTGAGCAATTACACGATGATTTTCCGAGGGAACTCCCCGAACCCGGGAGGGATCTCAAACGTCAAAATCCCAATGACAGACTACTTGGGGAAGCGGACAGCGGAATATATCGAGCAATGGGTCCGAATAGGGAAATTGTGGGGCAGCTGGGTTTTTGATAAGATGAATTTCGATCTCTCAGGGAAGGCCAGCTGATCTTCTGGGAGTTCGGTCAGGAGAATCCGTTATGAGGCATGGAGCCGGGTCGTTCAGATCCATCGGTAGATTCCCCCTGAGCCCCTGGATCCTCCTTCTTGCCATTGCATTGCTTTTCTGTCTTTCCGGATGTTCCACGCCGCTCTACCTTGCCAAGCTCGGATGGGGGCAGGCCAGAATACTCCTTCACAGTAGACCGAATGAGACAATTCTCGGTGATCCCACGGTGGAAGAGTCTATCAAGGAGAAGATCAGGCTGGTCATTGAGGCAAAGACCTACGGGGAAAGAGAGATAGGACTCGCGAAGACATCAAGTTACACGAGATTCTATCAGGTTGAGGGTCCTGCCCTTCTCTATGTGGTGTCGGCATCCCGTAGAGACCGTCTCGAGCCATACCAATGGTGGTTTCCTATCACGGGGAAAGTCACGACAAAGGGATTCTTCCGTCATAAGGATGCGATTCGGGAGAGCCAGAAACTCAAGAACAAGGGGCTAGATTTCTTTATCCAAGGGGCACAGGCCTACAGCACTCTAGGCTGGCTTCGGGATCCCATTTTCTCTACCATGCTCCACCACGATCCTGACACGGTCGTTAATGTGGTTATCCACGAACTGACCCATGCCACGGTGTTTTTCAAGGATCAGCTTGATTTTAACGAACAGATTGCCAATTTTGTGGGAGGACAGGGAGCAGTCGATTTTACCGGAGCCAAGTACGGGCCAGGGTCGCCTTTCCAAGAGCGGGCCATTGGGTTTTTGGAGGATGGCGTCCTGTTTTCCCGATTCATGAAAAGTGTCTACGAGAGGCTCAATGAGCTTTACTCACGGCCTGTCTCACTGGCAGTGAAGTTGCGAGAAAGGGAGATCATTTTCCGTCAGGTGAAAAAGGAGTTTCAGGTTCTGAAAAGGCAGCTTAGGACAGAATTCTATCTGGGGTTCGAAAAGGTGAAGCTCAACAATGCTACGGTCCTTGCTTTCGGACGTTACATTGCCGATATTGAGCAGATTCAGAGAGTCTACGAGAGGTTGGGCAGGGATCTGGGTCGGACAGTTACGTTCTTCACGGGAATCAAAAAGGCGGGGATTAAGGATCCTCAGGGTTACGTGGTTAGATGGCTGGAAGAGAGGGAATCCGGTTTATCGATGTCTCTTGGTCAGGGTCTCCCGGCCGGCTGGTCATGATCGCTGGTCAAGAGAAAGGCGTTGAGCTGGGTCTTATGATCCTCAGACAAATTGACAAAGGAAACACCCGCCCCATAGGTAAATTCCGGTTGGTTTTCAAGATAGACGACCTTGCCTCTAGGGCTGATCGCACGACCGTTCATGACCACCGTAAAGTCATACGTCTCGCCGGTGAACAGGAGGTATCGCGATTGAATCTTCATCCCGCCACGGCTAAGGTCGGAGGTTTCTCCAATCCGCAGCTTGTTGAAGCAGATGAAAGAAATCGGGCAGGTGATTTGAAAGCGTGGGTATCTGCGTTTCTCTGTCCACTCCTGACTCATCGTCCCCTCCTCAACCAAGGCCTTCTCCCCCCTCGTTGTTCCTTCAAAATGTCGCACCTATTTTATACCAAATAATTCCCTCATTGAAAAGAAGAAAATTCCAAGAGTTCAAAAAAGGGGCATCTTTGGCCTCATCCCATTCTATCCTATTCTCTGATCTGAAAGGCCTCCCTCTCACTCGGTGGTCGATAAACACTCTCAAGAATCCAGACTCTCAAAGATAGATGACTCGGTCACAGATCTTGATCAGTCGATCTATCTGACACCTCTCTCTTTTGCTCAAGGGGCTGTTTCCAAAAGTTTTTCCGTAATATCCGTTGATGATGGCGGTGTGAGATAGGCTCAGAACCTCCATCAGCCGGTCAAGGGTCCCCGTTTGCAGATAGAGGGAGACGTCGTTTATGATGACGACCTTTTTGGGATTTTTCAAGTAGTTCCCGAAGACTTCCTCGATCGCCTCGGCGTTTCTGCGGGCGTAGGCTTCCACTTCATCGGTATCTCTCCCTGCTAACCTCGGAGCGATAATCGTGGTGGTAGAATAAGAGATCAGATGGTGGGAGGGTACGACCATCTTACCGCCGATGCCCCGTGTCTGCTCTGGAGCCAGGTCGAGGACGGCGACTTCGGCTCTTTTCTGATCAATGATCCGAGAAAGCAACTCCAGGGTCATCCGGGTCTTTCCAGAATTGACATCCCCCAGAATCAAGCTCTTTCTTTCCCAGTATTCCTCAAGAGAGAACATCCTCTGGACCTTAGATCAAACCACCAGGATGAGCCCAATCAGGCTGGCACAGGGAATCTCTTCTCGCTTCGAGGAATGCCCAAGAGGCACCAGATTCCAGCCCACCTTTCTTACAATGGTGAAGACATCGAATCCGCATGCCTCCATGGCAGGCCGAGCCCGAAGAGGGTGCCGACAGGGATCACCGTCCAGAACGGCACAGGGCTTTCTGGGGAGGCAGAGGGAACACTCGCCGGCAGCAAAGCCCATGGCGAGGGGAAATCCCATGTAAAAGGCCTTCCCTTCTAGGCTGGCCACCATCTCCTTGTGTTTGAGCTCGGTGGGTACATGTCGTTCCCGCCACTCTTTTCCTACAAAATCCTCGACCTCGGCATCGAGCTGAAAAAGCAGCCCCCACTCATACTCTGATACGATTTTTGCCGTAATGTCTGGTGTCAAAGGGTTATGGGGTGGGCACATGATGCTGCTGCCATAGAACTTACACCCGGGAATGAAGCATTTGGCCCAGGCACTGTGTCGAACGATGAGTTCCGTGGTAGGGATAATCAGCGCTCGGTCTGCCCCGATCTCCAGCGCATAGTCTTTCAATGCGTCCAGTTCCTTTTCGTGTTTCATGGTGTCCATACCCCCAATTTCACCAGAATGAACCGTGCGGCAAGGAAGGTCGTAACTACAATTGCTGCACTGCCAAGTATATTCATGAGAGAGGAGTTTCTCCTGTTCCCTGAGAAGCTTTTCCGATTTAGCAAGATCATGATAAGGATCAAGATGAGTGGCGTACCACAGAGTCCAATGGCCAACATGTCGACAAGAAGAAGAAAGAAACTCCCTGGCAGAAAGGGCCCAAAGACACTCAAACCGCACCCGAGCGCAATAAATAGCCGAAACCATCCGTTTTCCGGATCTGCTTTTCGCGCGAGCTTGTCTGAGAGGAAGTAGGCTCCTGCCAAGTAAGTCGGTGATATGGTCGAAACTAAGGCAGCCCAAAAACCGACAAGAAAGATGGGCTGCCCGTATCTTCCCACGAGAGGTGCGAGGCTCATCGCCACATCAACCGGAGATCTGACTTGCACCCCCACTGGACGGAGCACAACTGCAGCGACCAGGAATATGGAAACGCTGTACAGACCAAAGGCGAAAAGCATGGAAAATACCGTGTCGAATCGGGCAAGCCCCGTCTCAGCAATGGTCCATTTCCTGGCGTTTACCGTGTAGGTGTGCATGGCAATAATCGTGATATGGACCGCCCCCCCCATGATGCCAGCCATCGTGACGGCAGAATCGATGCCGGTCGGGATCATGGGCACAAGCCCTTTCAGAATCGGGCCGATATCCGGTCTGACAATAACCACTGTGAGGACAAAACAGACCACCACCACAGCCACGAGCAGTTTACAGAATATTTCAAATCGGCTGTATCCCCCGAGACTCAGGAGTAGAAAGAAAAAGATAGCAAAAACAATCCCCCACAGTGGAGGTGAAAGACCGGTGATAATCGACATTGTGCCCGAGAGTGCTTTCATGAGAATCACAGAGGCCAACCACGTCGCAAACAGGGCGTCAATGGTGAGCACCCACCCCCAGAATCTGCCAAGATGAACGTCTACAAGGTGAATGACCCCCTCCTGCCCTAAGATTCCAGTCTTAGCTGCGAGGTACTGTGAGACTGTCGCAAGGATTGCACTCAAGACAACGACCCACAGCAGAGAATAGCCAAATTTCGCCCCAGCTATGGAAACGCTGGCCAACGTGGCTGGGCCGCAGGCCACGGCGCTGACAACCCAGGCCGGTCCCATGTTCCGTAGGTATGCCCAATAATCTCCCATACCTCTCCCTCTGGACGAAATAAAAAACCGTATTCATCCTCGCGGGACAAATACGGCGCCTTGTTCTTGAGGGATAGACACTTTCTTCGGGGGATTCCCCTCGTTTGGTCCAACTCCCTCATCTTCTCGGGCGCCGCTTTCCTACGCTGGTATTATCCAGATCAGGTTCAAAGGGTTGTCATTGAAGACTCTCAGCTAACCACCCCTAGCGGGCCTCTTACCTTAACATGTCATTTTTCGTACGGTTATGTCAATCTCTGCAGCAGTTTTCGCCCCCGACTCTTTCTGAACGGTTCTTGTTCTTATTGGGAATGTTGAGAATCCGGACCTTGTGCCCGGTTATGGCTAAGAAACGCCCTATATTTTCCGTTGACATTACCAATGTGCTCGTATTGACGAGAGGATGGCACCGGAGCGCCTCAGAACTCCATAAGTCTTCATCCACGACGACCTCCACCTCCCCGTTTGAGTCATTGAGAAGTCCCAGAATCGTGACTGATCCAGGATCCACACCGAGATATTTCCTTAAGCGTTCCGGGGAAGCGAGGCTCAACTTACTGACGGCGAGACAAGATGACAGCGCTTTGAGGTCAACCACTTTCTCGTATGCTACAACCACGAGAAAATGACGCCGACCCTTTCTGTCACGGAGGAAGAGGTTTTTGGTCTTTGCCGCGGGCAGGGAGGGAACAAGTCGGTCTGCCTCCTCGCAGGTGAATACCGGAGGATGGTCATGGCGGTCATATTCAATACCGTGTTCAGCAAGAAACTGATAAATGTCCATTCCGTGGAAAAACTCCAGCTACCGGGAATCCCTGTCCCGCAGACCAGCCACGTGCGCTCAGCCAGGGTGAGTTGGAAGCAGCCATCTTCCGCCTGGACAAAGCAGAAGCGGCACCCACACGGCCTTCAGTGTAACCACCGTTGCAATTCTATTATGTTGCCTTCGGGGTCAGTAACATAGACGAACGTAATCCTACCTGCACCAGGAATCTCTTGAGAAACGAGCTCACCAACAACTTCCCCGCCTGCACTGATCACCGCGTCTCGGGCGGCTTCAACGTCATCGACCACGAAGGCGATATGGGTAAACCCGGGCCGATTGATCGCTGTCTCCTGCGGTTCCAGGCGGGGCTTATACTGGAATACTTCAAGCGTTGGCCCCTGGTCGCCATAGCCGGGAAGTCGCAGATGCATGCCCCGGATCTCGGCGCGGGATACCCCGGTACTGGCTTCGAGCCATTTTCCAGAGAGATTTCTTTCGGGAGGCACGGGTATGCATCCAAAGAGCTGTTCGTAGAACTCAGCGAGTCTTCTCCAGTCCTGAGCGACAAGACTGGTGTGGACAAATCTGGCGCGAATGGACATGCAACACCTCAACCTTCTCTTATTCGTTTCCTAAACCCCATGCATTGGCAAATCGCTCCCCAAGTTTCCAACAACCTCTATCACTCATGACAAAAGTGTCTAAATCATGAGATGACCTTCCATGACGGCCACAGCCTTACCAGCGACGATGACCCTATCACCTCGATCGGTGCAGAAAAACTCTCCGCCGCGTCGAGATACCTGACGCGAGTGCAGATCCTTCTTGTTTAGCTTTCTGGCCCAATAGGGAGTCAATGCACAATGAGCAGAGCCTGTAGCCGGGTCTTCATTGATTCCAATTCTGGGCGCAAAAAACCGTGATACGAAATCCACCTCATTCCCTCTGGCGGTAACAATCACTCCGCGATGATCGAGTTTCATCAGCATTTGGATGTCAGGATTTAGTTCAAGGATGTCGTTTTCGCTCGAGAATAGGACCAAGTAATCCTCTGAGAGCAAGACTTCCAAAGGCTCTTTTCCGAGCCCTTGAACCAAGCCTTTCGGAATCTTGCATGGAAATGGCGGTTGCGACGGGAAGTCCATTGCCAATAGCTCGCCTTCTCGAAACACGGTAAGCTTCCCGCTCCTCGATTGAAAGGTAATCTGATTCGTCGATTTGTGCAGATGATTGAAAATCACGAAGGCGGCGGCCAGGGTTGCATGCCCGCACAGATCAACTTCTGTAGCAGGGGTGAACCAACGGATGTGGCATCCATCCTCCGCATTAACAAAGAACGCTGTCTCAGAAAGGTTATGCTCTTGGGCGATTGCCTGTAGAACCGAGTCGTCTAGCCATTCTTCGAGTGGGCATACCGCAGCGGGATTACCGGAAAAAACTCGATCCGAAAATGCGTCGATGTGATATATGGGAATTCTCATTGTCTTACCAAACGCCTGACGGGAGGGGCTTAGGCACTTGCCGGGCAATCGTCAGGCTGTCAAGAATGTATCCCTATGTCGTTGAGGCAGAACGACCGAAACTTGGCGACAAACAGGGCTGTCTCACACAGAATTCAATTGAGGATTTGATCTCCGTGCAAGGTCTCTCTCTGCTTCTTGAACGGCGCGAATAGACACCGTGTCAAATGACATTAAATCGGTCCACGAATCTAGTAGCCTCGCTCGAGTCCGTTGCATTGGCTTATCAGAAGGGTATCTCCTGAGCCCCGCAGGATGCATTTAGGCCTGGTTCAAGCGGAGGTTCCTCGCCGGTTCGGCATCCTTACGGAACGAGTGTTCCGAACTTGGGACGGACCGTCGAATGCGTTTGATACTACCTCGGCGACGTTTAGTCTCTAGGCGGTGCCTCTTTGACGCGATGGTCGGTCGTGTCTTCCGGCGGGGGTTGGGTTTTTCGGCCGCCTTGCGGACAATCTGAACGAGCCGATTGATTGCGTCCTGACGGTTCCGATCCTGCGTGCGGAACCGCCGGGCATCGAGAATCAGGAAACCTTCCGCTGTCATCCGCCTGCCGGCGAGACGAATCAGACGAGCGCGAACGCCATCAGGGAGTGAGGGAGAGTTGTTCACGTCAAATCGGAGTTGCACGGCTGTGGCGACCTTGTTGACATTTTGCCCGCCCGGTCCAGAGGAACGGATGAATTCCCATTGAATCTCGCTCATGGCGATCGAAATGTCGCGCGTGATGTGGATCATGCCTCAAGCTCCCTACTGGGGCAATGGCATAGCCAAGTTCCGCTGATCTACAGACGGAGGATAACCACCGAGTTCCTTGGCCATTCCGTAGGCTTCGTCGATATCACCAAGTGTGGAATGCGGAATGGCTATTCTTCGTCGCTGAGATAATCACCAAGCAGTCCCCTACTGTGTTCATCGTCGTGGCAGTATACGCAGAGATTCTCCCAATTGGAACCATCAGGGGGATTATTCCCGGGATTTCCATCCTTATGGTGCACGGTCAGGAGGTGTCTGTCCTTATCATCAAACTCCCTCCCACATTTGGCACAGATCAGTCCGTGAATCTCCAGTGAGCGTTCTCGGTAACTGCTGATCGGGGCACTGATTTTTTTTAATTTTCTCACAAGATCATCAGGAGATCCACTGCTGTCTGATCTTTGAGTCCGTGGCTTTCTATGAATGCGGTAACCTTTGTTTCTCACCTTACTGCCTCCTCTTGTATAATCGAAACCACTAAACCTTCATTAATATATCATTCGAAACCACCCTACAGGGGCCTTTCGCCAAGCCTATCCGTCTCGAACGGTGACATTCATAGCCCTAAAATTCGGCGTTTGACAGTCTGGAGTTTTGCCTCAGTCCCTCACCTCGATGACTTTGGTATTGGCCAACTTGTCCCCTGCAATGGCCACATCGATTATCGCCGCGAGGAAGCGTTTCCCGAGGTCGGCTTTTCTCCTGACGTTTGGTGTCTCGGATTTTCCAGATTCCGTCTGGGGTTTTTCCATTGCAAGCACCCTCCTTTTTTCGGTTTTCTCACGGGCTGTCGCAGTGTCGTGTTTTGGCGAATCCTTGATCCGAGAATTCCTCGATTTCTGTCTTTGCGATATGCTGTGCCACATTAATCCCTTGAAGGCCTTTCATAATTTAACGTGTATCGTAAGACCGAAAAGACGTGTTATTTTGAGTTCGTTCAAAGGAATATCTCAAAGATGCATAATGAAGTCAAACCGTTCCAAGACTGTGATAAAAGGAGGGACGAGGTAAGCGTGGATTTCCGCACCATCCGTTGTTTATACCGAGGTGCTTGCGATATATTTATACCTTGTCATGACCAACCTGAGAGGACTTGAGCCTATTCTGAGAACAGAGAAACTCAGAGGAAAGGAAAAAAGATGATCCTTGAAAAAGGAGTATACGCCTATCCCTGGCAGAACCTTTTCGAAAACAACTGCAACAGTTACATCTTGGGAGACGATAGGGCCATTCTGGTGGATGTTGGCCATCAGCGGCACGTGAACCATGTCCTTCAGGGCATGGAGGCCGACGGCATCTCCACAGATTCCATCGACCTGATCATCACAACCCATTGCCATCCAGACCACCATGAGGCGGTGTTGTCTTTCCTGGATGGCAGAGTCAAGGCGACTTATCACCGGGAAGAGGCCGACTATCTCAGCCGCGAAGGGGGAGCACTCTACCAGATGATGGGAGGTACAATTCCCGCCGTTCCAGTCGAGTTCTATCTTCAGGAGGGGGTCCTCCAGCTAGGCGGGAGTCAGTACCAAATCATTCATACGCCTGGCCACTCTCCAGGGGCGGTCTGTATTTATTGGGCTGAGAGAAAAGTGCTGGTGACGGGTGATCTTGTCTTCTACAGAGGTGTTGGGAGGACTGATTTTCCTGGAGGCGATGGCAAGCAATTAATCCAGAGCATTGAAAAGGTAAGAGGGTTCGATGTTGAGATTCTCCTGCCGGGCCATGGCGAGATAATTCGCGGGAAGAATCAGGTTCGGGAGAATTTCGACTTCATCGAGGCAAACTACTATTCCTTTCTATAGCATGGGCAATTTCCTGACGCAGCCGATGAAGCCCATTGGAAATCCTCTGATCCAGGCTTTTCACAAGATCCTTCCATTGAGAGCTTTCCTCAATGTTTGGATCCACCGCTGTGCCTGAAATTCCAGCCTTGGCCAGAGATTCTCTAAGCGTGTTCCTCAACTTCTCGGCCCCCTCTTTGCGAGCCCTCTCATTGTCCTCGACCATTCGGGCAAAGGCCTCCTGGAAAGGGCCGATATCTCCTAGACCGAGTTCCCGAAGCCCCTGCCATATCCTTTCGGAGGGATGGGAAGGATCTAGAGCCCCCAAGAAGATTTCCGTCAGGCATTGCATGAGCAGAGGAGCGTCCTTTCCGCCTGTCTCGATTGCTTCTGCAAGGCTGACTGATCTATTAGGATGGTTGGTATAACGTCGAAAAAGATCCCTGGCCTTAGAGAGAACCTCTTCGCGCTTGAAGCGCTTTCTGTCCTCTGAAGAAATTTCTACGGCTTTGGCTTTTTCCAAGGCAATCTCAAAAGTGCTCTTGATTTCTCCCATCAGGGTTCCTTCATTCCAACCCGGATATCGAGGGGTTGATTCAACGTTTCGTGTTCTGGCCGGGTTTCACTCCGGTCGGGTTTCTTCGGAAGAGGCCCCTGGCTCTGTCTCTCAATGTTTGGAGAAAACTACCCGTTTCAAAGAGTATGGATTCCCCTCGCTTCTTCACCAACACCTTCTGCCCGATCGCGAATCGGCCCTTCTCCAGATACTTAGGATACCGAGCCAGCACCATCTTTCCCCCTTCAACTCCGATTAGGCCGAGGGTATGGGGAGGAGAGAACCCCTCGGGTGTAGCATAAAGGGTGGTGTATGTCTCCAGGGTTCCGAGGTCTCCGATGGACTCTGGCACTCCGTCCGCAGTGCCTACCTGGATCACGGGCTTGTATTCAGGCTGCCACCCGGTCGCCATCACCCTCCCTCGATCGCTCCTCTCGAGGATCGTGACGACGTTGTTGTTCGCCAGAGCCCCAGCACTCTGAGCCAGTCCGATGTCGGCCCGTTTGATCTGTCTTCTTTCGTCCACCTCTCCCAGCATCATAAGAACGATTTCCACAATCTGGGCCAATCCGGAAGCCCCGGCAGGATGGCCCCGGGCAAGCAGCCCACCAGAAGGATTGACGGGAAGCGCTCCGTCCAATGCCGTCACTCCCTCCTCGACGGCTCTCCATCCCTGCCCGGGTTCAAAAAAGCCCAAGTCTTCGGTGCCGATGATCTCAAAGACGCTGAAGGCATCGTGAACCTCGGCGAACTGAATGTCCCTGGGATTGAGCTGTGCTATGGCGTAGGCCTTGAACGCTGACGCCCGGGTGGAACTGAAAGAGGTGAGAGAGGCCCGGTGCATGAGGGCCATTGTGTCTGTTGCGTGGCCGACGCCGGACACCCTGATTGGGGTCTTCTCACAGGTCAGGACAACGCCAGCAGCTCCATCAGCGTTGGGGGAGCAATCGAAAAGCCTGAGAGGCGTAGCGATGAAGCGACCCTTTTCGTAAACGTCCCGGGTAATTCTCCTTTTGGCGCGCGCGCAGGGATTGAGGCTGCCGTTTGCACTGTTCTTTTCCACAACCTGGGCCAGAACCTTTCTGAGGCGTTTGTCCGAGAGAGCGTACTCTTTTTGGTATCTATGGGCTATCATCCCGGCGAGGGCTGGCATGGTGGCACCGTATCGCCGTTCCTCGCGATCGATCACTTCCGCTAGAATTCGAGTCGTCCTCATCTTAGGCAGGTGGCTCATCTTCTCGCCAGCGATCACCAGGACATTTTTCATATAGCCCGAGGCGACGGCGTAGAAAGCCGATTCAAACACTGCGGCTCCTGTCGAGCAGGCTGTCTCCACGCGAGAAGACGCGACCCCAGAGAGTCCCATATAGTCAGCCAGAAGAGCTGCGAAATTGCCTTCTCCAACGAATTCCTCAACGTTCATCGCCCCAATATAGATTGAATCGATGGGATACTGTTGGGCAGACTGGATTGCCTTTTTGCCGGCCTCTGCCATGAGTTCCTGGATGGATCGGGTCGATTTTTTAAAGGGGCTCATGCCCACCCCGGCCACATATACATCACACGCCACAGCTTTTCCCTCCCGCTGTGTTCTTGGCAGATGGCACGCGACTGTATATTAAGGCGTGGAGGCTTTTTTTTCAAGCCTCATAGCCCTTTCAGGCGCTTTCTTAGGAATCGACAGATGGACTGACGAACTTTAATAGGTACTCGACAGCTAGCCGAATCATAAGCGCTCAACGTTCAGCAATCAGCCATCCTTGGAACAGGAAGAAATAGCCGACAGCTGACCGCCGGACGCCTGCGACATAGGTCAGAGGGGCATGTTCGCATGCTTCTTTGGAGGCATGCTGTCCGTCTTGTTCTTGAGGGATTCAAGGGCTCTGATTAGCTTGGGCCGCGTCTCTTCAGGAATTATGATCTCGTCAATGTAACCCTTCTCCGCGCTCCTGTATGGATTCAGAAAGGCCTGGCGGTACTCCTCGATCATTTCGTCTTCTTTCTTCGCGGGATCCTCTGCCTCTTTGATCTCCTTTCTGAAAATAATCCTGGCTGCGCCCTCCGCCCCCATCACGGCAATCTCCGCTGTGGGATAGGCGAAGTTGATGTCACCCCAGAGGTGTTTGCTCGACATGACGATGTACGCGCCTCCATATGCCTTCCGCGTGATTACGGTGATCTTGGGGACGACGGCCTCGCAGTAGGCATAGATCAACTTGGCGCCATGCTTGATGATCCCCCCATGTTCCTGTTGGGTTCCCGGGAAGAACCCTGGCACATCACAGAAGGTGATGAGTGGGATGTTGAAGCAATCGCAGAATCGTACAAAACGTGCTCCCTTGATAGAGGCGAGGACATCTAGCGAGCCCGCCAGCCAGTTCGGCTGGTTGGCCACAATACCCACGGGCATTCCATTGAGGTGGGCGAACCCTACCACGATGTTGCGGGCGTGTTTCGCCTGGACCTCAAAGAAATGATGATGGTCTACCACCGACCTGATGATCTCCTTGATATCGTAAGGCTTGGCAGGATTTTCTGGAACCATAGTATTCAAACCGGGATCCACTCGCTCCGGATCATCTGTGGGTTCCGCGATTGGGGGCTTTTCTCGGTAGTTGGAGGGGAAAAACCCCAACAGTACGCGAATCATCCGGAGAACCTCTTCGTCATTTTTTCCGGAAAAATGGGCCACTCCGCTTTTTGTGTTGTGAGGTAGAGATCCACCCAACTCCTCGGGGCTTACCTCTTCATGAATGACTGCCCTAACCACCTCGGGTCCTGTGATGAACATGTAGCTAGTTTTTTCCACCATGAAGATGAAGTCCGTGAGGGCCGGTGAATAGACCGCACCTCCGGCCGTGGGCCCCATGATCGCCGTGATCTGAGGGACAATCCCGGAGCAGAGAACATTTCGCATGAAGATATCCCCATATCCGGCCAGACTAGCAACCCCCTCCTGAATACGGGCTCCACCCGAATCATTCAAGGCGATGAGAGGGACTCCGTTCTTTCGGGCCATGTCCATCACCTTGCAGATCTTTTTAGCCTGAGTCAGGCTGAGGGAACCGCCCAGGACTGTGAAATCTTGGGCATACACGTAGACCTGGCGACCATCGATCTTCCCGTGACCAGCCACCACCCCATCACCTGGGAATCGATTCTTCTCCAGTCCAAATTCGGTACTTTCGTGGAGGACAAACTTGTCAAACTCCTCGAAGGTGCCTTTGTCCAGGAGAACGTCTATTCTCTCCCGGGCTGTGAGTTTTCCCTTCTTGTGCTGGGTCTCAATGCGCGCCCGGCCTCCTCCCAGCCCAGCGGCAGCACTCTTATCGCGGAGGGTCTTAATCTTGTCATTCGCCATGGATCTCCCCACTTCCCTGTGCCCTGTCCAGTAGTGTAAGGGCGGTCGTTGTTTTTCCTATCTGTTGAGATAGGCTAAGATCCATTCGAGTCCCTGTTTCTTCAGTGTCTCAGGCGTGGGGATTCCCTCTTTGGACCATCCCCTGAGCTGGTAGTATTCCGACAGCATTAGTCCAAGGTTGGGAACCACTCCTGCAGCTTTTCCGTCAGGTTTGGGTTCGGCCAGCATCCGGGGGGGCAGTGTATCGTCTTTCCGGCTGATGCCGAGTCGAATATTATACATCCGTTTGAGATTGAATAACTTTTCTCCCAGGCCGATCAGTCCCTCCTGATCCATTTTCCATCCTGTTGCCGTCTCCACCCATCGGGCGATCATTTTGGGACCTGCCCGACCAATAAACAGAAACTTGCACAGACCGAGAGGGTTGAAGATGCTCATATAGTTCTGCAGATCATAGCATAGTTTAGCCTTTCCCTCCGAGACATGGGGATCAGGAGGTTCAGTATATCCCATGTCAGCCAGAGGAATCCCTCGGCCGACAAAATAGCTGAGTGCCTCAAGATGGCATCCTCCCCGGTTCGCCGTGGCGTAATTGACTGCCATAGAGGTGAAGGCCCGAGGATCATGAAAGGCAATCTCCATGCCCTTGGCGTCTACCACATACTCTGGAGCCAATCCTCCGAGTTTCTGAGCCGCCCGAGAGGTTCCTTCGGCCAGGAGGTCTCCGATTCCTTTCCTCTCGCCAATGAGGTCAACGAGTCTTAGAATCGTTTCACCGCTGCCCCAAGTAATCTCAAGACCGTCCGTATCCTCTTTTGTGAGAATGCCGTTTTCATAGGCTTCCATGGCAAAAGCAACTGCAGCACTCGTGGAAATCGTATCCAGACCGTATCGGTTACATTTGTCGTTGGCTGCGGCAATGATCTCCCAATTGTCATTGAGGCAGTTGGCCCCAAACCCTGCAATTGTCTCGTACTCGGGCTGATGGCTGGAAATCCCACCATATGGACCCTCTGTGATCTGAACCGTTTTTGCGCATCGGATGGGACAGGCATGACAGGTGTGATGAGATTCCAGATACTTGGGCAGGTTGGTTTGACCGGCGATTTTGTTCGCTCCTTCCTTGTAGCTCCCCAGTTGCCAGTTCTTGATGGGAAGATCCCCAGTGAACTCAACTGCTTCCACTCCTCCCGGAGTTCCATAGGCGGTCAATGCTGCGGCTCCCTTTTTCAGCATAGGCACATCCTCTTTGAGAAGGCGATGGAGCCCCTCCCTATCTTTCAATTCGACTCGCCTTTTCCCGTGAGTCACGATGGCCTTAAGATTCTTTGAGCCCATGATGGCTCCGATTCCTCCTCTCCCAGAGGCCCTAGCGATTCGCCCCTCATAGGTGACCGAGGCAAATCGGACCATTCTTTCTCCTGCCGGACCAATAGCTGCTACCTTAGCTCTGTCATTTGTCTCCTGGCGAAGGATCTGATCGGTCTCAAAGGCGTCCATTCCCCAGACGGCTGCCGCGTCCCGAAGCTCAACCCCCTGGTCTGAAACCCAGAGATAGACGGGCCGCTCGGACCGATTTTTCACGATAATGCCATCATAGCCGCTGAAACGTAGGTTGGCTCCCCAAAACCCGCCGACTGCCGATTCATTCCAGATACCGGTTAGCGGCGACCTAGCGCAGACCGCGGTCCGACAAGCACAGGGAACCACCGTGCCGGTCAAAAGGCCGGCCATGAAAATCAGTGTGTTTTCAGGACCTAGGGGGTCTATCGCCGGATCCAGTTCCTCATAGAGGATCTTGGCAGCAGCTCCACTTCCACCAAGATAGTCGTGATACTCCTCCTCAGGCACATGCCTCTCTTTCATCTCCCCCGTTCTGAGATCCACCACAAGCAGCTTTCCCCAAAAACCGTATCCCATTTAGATCCATCCTTTCTCTATTAATCGCTCATTGATGTTCAATATGCGTGAACGCTTGGACGAAGTTTCGACACGAATTCAGCGACAACTGAATAGATGACATGGTGTCAGGGTAGACCATGTTTCCGGCTTCCCCAGGGGACCACCGGCCGCATACCAATTCCCTTTTGCTCTACGAGAGCCCCACTGAAAGGCCAGATGAGCCCTTGGCATCTGGTGATCTTCTACTAAATGGAACCGCATGTCAAGAACGTGTCAGCGAGCGTTTGTCCCGCATCAGTTGCATGAATCCCCGGATGCTTGCTTCGAGATCCTCCTCTCGGGCGGGCTCCAGGGAGTAGAGAGGCCTGTCTTTTACATGTTGACGGATGAGACGTCGTAGTTTCAAAAAGTCGATATTCCCCTCTCCCAGGGGAAGATGGTCGTCCCGGTCGCCCGTGTTATCGTGAAGATGAATTTCCACAATGTACGGTGCCATGGTCTTTACCCACTGGTCCATGGGTGTATTGCCATACACATTGAGGTGACCCACATCCAGACAATGTCGAAGACGAGGAGATCCGATATGTTCCAAGAGAGATAAGATGGGAGTTGGGGTGTTGTCGAAAACATTTTCCACAGCTAGGGTGATACGGATTTCTTCGGCTCTCTCGACGACGGGGCCCCAGGTTTCCACACTGTTCTTCAACCACAGGCGTTCATAGCCCTGGAAACGCCAGGGATCGTAGCCCGAATGGAAGACCACGCACCTGGGCCTGAAGATCTCGGCAAGCTCCATGGTCTGATAGAGCCTTTCTTTGGTTACGGCCCGGATCTTGGGGTCTGCTCCACCGGGGCTTAGATCTCTGAACGGTCCGTGAATGGTATTCTCTATTCCTTTCTCTCGAAGGCGTTTGGCCAATCGTAGAGCCGCTTTTCTATCGAGCCTGTCCAGCGTGGAGGCATCTAGGACGATCTCG
>Ga0209636_10002690_pt1 | contig 18130 bp, 19 predicted proteins | sample DeeMarSWOR152_54_FD_187464 | JGI IMG/M metagenome (GOLD analysis project Ga0209636, IMG submission 187464) | Marine sediment microbial communities from White Oak River estuary, North Carolina - WOR-1-52-54 (SPAdes) (version 2) | ecosystem: Environmental > Aquatic > Marine > Intertidal zone >... | reverse complement strand
TGATTAGGCAGGGGATTACGAGATCTCGTGAGAGCTTTGGAAACTACGGTATTTAGAAAACGATTACATTCAATAATCCCCATCGTAAAAGAAAGCGAGGCAACAGCCAGGTTTTGGTCATATGAAACCCCACAAAATTTTACCTGAAGTAACTAATAAGGTACTGGTTCGGTCCACGAATTAGGTAGGCGACACGGTGACGATGCCCCCTTTTCTTGTGGCATTGAGAAAGGCCTTTCTGGATGAGCAGATAACGGTTTTAGCTGATCGTTGGGTTTCTCCAATCCTGGAGGCCATCCGGCAGTGGATAGAAGCATGCATGTCGCTGTCGCTTGTGGCGTGCCGCTCGTTGCGATAGTTAGTCCTACGAATCATCTTCAAACGAGCACCGTCAGCAAGCACGCGAGAATAGTGAGGCACCGCTTTGAGTGCAGCCCTTGCATGAAAGAGGAGTGCCGATCCGATCATAGGTGTATGCTATCAATTGAGCCAGAAGAAGTCTGGGCCGAGGTGGAAGGCCTGAAGAGAGAATTGAAAATCGAGAGTTGAAGGGTGAGGCCAGCGGTTTTCATAGACAGAGACGGAACTATTAACGAACAAAGGGGTTATATAAACCATATAAGCCGCTTTGTTCTTTTGCCCGGAGCGGGAGAAGCCATATCCCTTTTGAACAGAAACGACTTCTATGTGCTCGTAACATCAAACCAATCAGGTGTTGCGCAGGGATATTTTCCCATAGAACTGGTCGATCAGATCCACGAGGCAATGAAGCGGGATCTGGCAAGGGATAACGCTTCGGTGGATGGGGTCTACTTCTGTCCTCACCACCCCCATGGTGTGGTTCCAGAATACAGGGAAGACTGCAGATTTCGAAAGCCTGGTATCGGCTTCATAGAGAGAGCCAGGGCTGAATTCGATATTGATATGGAAAAATCATACGTCGTCGGGGATCGTTGGCTTGATATTGAGTTTGCGCATAATGGACACTTGCCTGGTATTCTGGTCTTAACCGGTTACGGTAGGGGCGATCTGGAATATATCGTACCTCACAAAAACTCTAAGCCCATCTTCGTTGCAAACGACCTCCTGGAGGCCGTCAGATGGATATTGAGGCAGTATGAATGAGAGTTGAAGGGCAAAAGCAAGCATATCTTGATTATCAAATTGAGGGTAATCGAAGAAGGATGCGTTGGACATCTTAGATGGCCATCCGGATTTGAATTCACCGCAGCCGATGCTTTAGGAAGAGTTGTGATGACATATCCTGTATGAAGGGGGCACCGCGCAAAAGGTGTTTAAAACCGTCAAAGGACTTATAAGTGTTTAAGTTGACGTCAAGTGTCTGCTGAGAAAGTTATTATAGAAGAGAGAGCGTGGTAGGCAATGGACTGCGAAGGATCCAGTGAGCTAGTGGCTGTTTGCAGTTGTATTTGTATCAGGCTTTGACTCACTTTGAACTTCAGGCTCTTTAGTGCACTTAGACGAGGAGGAAATAGGTATGGCTATCAGCAAGGAGTTGCTTGACATCTTGGTATGTCCCAAGTGTAAGGGGGATATCTACTTGACTGAAGCAGGTGACGGGCTTGTTTGTGATAAGTGTAAGCTGCTCTACGAAATTAGAGATGACATACCTATTATGCTGATAGATGAGGCAAAAAAAATAGAAGGGGAATGATAGGGCATAACCCCTTTCAAGGCTTCGTTCATCAGCAAAGACGACCTGTATAGCCTTTTTACCCGCCTACGCAGAAAGCCACGGGCTTCGCCGCCACAAAAAACGGCGGGCTTGCCCTTGGATGGATGCTTGGCAGGGTAATCCACCGTAGTCCTATTGGGACGAAGGCGGATATGCTTCGCGGCGGGGTCTGCCGAAGAATGCGGAGGTGCCACGCGATTGCGTGTGGGGCTCCACATCATTGTTGTCATTAAGCGGGATTGTCCGGTCCGCAGGCCTTCCTTACAACCTATTCGCGAGGGCTCTCGTGTGTGCGGTCCGTTTTTATTATTATGACAAAGCCTTTGCGTTTTTCTAAGAGAGACAGCACGGTGACCTTCACTTTGGACGTGTCCTTGCGCAGCATCTTCTGATACTTTTCGTGTATTACTTATCACGTGCTTTGTGCCAGAACAGTACATATGTAGCAGCCCCCATAACCATGTTCGGTATCCACATGGCGAGGACAGGATTTAATCTACCCGTTCTCCCTAAACTATCTGCTCCTGACAGCAAAATATAGTAAATCACAAAAATAGCAACACCAAGGGCAGTCCCCCAAGATCTTCCCTTCGACCTCGTCATTAAACCTAGGGGGAAACCAATAATGCCCAAAAGTAAACAGGCAAAAGGAATGGAGAACTTCCTCTGTAGTTCCATGGTCAATTTATTATATCCAACTGTTCCCGTTTTGGTTTTTTTAAGTTGGTGCCTGAGCTCAGATATGCTCATTTCCTTCCGGCTTTTGCTCCGTGAAGAAAATCCATTCGTTATGTCAGAGAGGTCCATGTTTAAATCATAGGAGTCGAATCGCAGCATTTTAGAGGATTCTAGGTCCTTGCCTACCATAATCATAGATCCGTCAATAAGATGCAGTTGAAGAGACATCTGGTTTGGATCTGAACTTATGCTTCCTTTGCGGGCAGTAATGGTGTTGGGGAGGCCTGGATCCCTCTCGTCAAATATAAATACCCCTTCCATTATTTGGTTGTGTGCCGAAATCCGATTGGCATAGAGCACTAGGTCGGGGATACTGTCATTGAACACACCTTCTTTGATTCCGATACTTACATTAGATCTGGCTACCTCAAAGAGGAGCCTTGATGAGGAAGATTTACTAATAGGAATGAGATAGATGGCTATGAATGAGGCAAGAAGATAGCTGATCATGGAAAAGGTGACAACCGGGGGCAGTATCTGGAACAGACTAGTGCCAGATGATTTCAAAGCGGTTATCTCATTGTCCTCATTGAGCCGGGAGAAGGCGATCGTTGATCCTACAAGGGTTGCCATAGGCAAAGTATAAAAAAGGACATAGGGCAGACTATAGAGGGCTATTAACAGTACTTGTGATAAGCGTATTCCATGATTGACCATCCATTCGGTTAGCCTTAGTATCCTGCCAGCAAGCACGAGGAATGTAAATACAATAAGAGCGGTCCTAAAATTGGGAATTATCTCTTTGAATATGTAGATATGAATAATTCTTTTCACGTTTCGTTATCTTGCGCAACTTGCAATTCGTTTCCATCGCCCCAAGCTGTTTGATATACCTTATCCGTATGTTCTCTGGTAATCTTCGTTGCTCTATCCTGGTTCACGGAGTCAGCTGCAAGTCTCTCGTCTGCCCATTTTGCGTTCTTAAAGCACCTCCTGATGTTGTGTTCCTCGTTGAAGCAGATAATGCAGACTGATACGGTCATGTGGGGTCTTAGGTATAAGGAATCGTTCGAGGTTTGCCGACTTGCTCGGAGTATATGGGAGAGTTCCAACTCAGTCAATTAAAATTGCCCGGCAAGGCCCTTTTCCCTTTATCACCAAATGCGAATGTGGTATTAATTCAGACACTGACGAAGGTCATGAAATACGACTATGAGATACTTTCATCTTTCTTGTAATCTGCCCAACTGGTACTTATAACTGGCGGTCGAATTCTCCTGAACCATTGCCGATCCTCTCTAATCTAGAACCCGAAATAACATCCCCATTGAGGTTCCCGGGAGGCTCCTTTATGGATTTAGAGAGATATCTGTGCAGGGGCGTGTTCTGAGAGGCGGGGCCTGGCGTCAGTGATCTTCTTGCAAAGCCGTTCAGGCTTGTAATATTAGGGAATGGTGGAAGGTTGCCTTGATGCATATTGACAAGCAGTATTTGACGAAGAGAGTTGATGATTTTGCAACCTCGCGGATCCTGGTTGTTGGCGATATTATGTTGGATCAGTTCATTTGGGGGAAGGTTTCGAGGATTTCACCTGAGGCGCCGGTACCAGTAGTTGAGGTTGACCATGAGACTAGGATGCTCGGAGGCGCTGCCAACGTTGTTAGTAACATAGTCGCTTCAGGCGGTACCGTCCTGTTGTGCGGGGTTGTCGGTGATGATCGAACGGGGAAGGAAATAATCGCAAAATTAGAGGAGTTGGGTGTCCGTGGTAACGGTATCGTTGTTGAAAATGATAGGCCCACAACCATCAAGACGAGAATCATTGCGCATGCACAGCAGGTTGTGCGGTACGACAGAGAGAAGACAAGCACGCTAAAATTAGAAACCATCCGTCATATTGTTAAATTTATCGAGGAAGAAATGGGGGATCTCTCAGCTATCATTGTATCAGATTATGGGAAAGGTGTCGTGTCACCTGAGCTCATGGATGGGATCCGAACGGTGATTTCAGGGCGCAACGTGCCGGTGACGGTAGATCCTAACGTCAGGAATTTCCCCCTCTACAAAGGGGTAACAATTATCACTCCAAATCACAGCGAGGCGGGACAAATCGCGAACATCGAAATAGGGGATGAACGGCTCTTAGTTGAAATTGGCAAGAAGTTGCTTTCCGATCAAAACTGCAAGGCCCTGTTGATTACGAGAGGGGCAGACGGGATGACGCTGTTTGAGGAAGATGGGAGCATAACACACATAAAGTCGGTGGCAAAAAGGGTATATGATGTGACTGGTGCAGGAGACACTGTTATCGCTATCCTGACCCTCGGTATCACTGCGGGGCTTGACCTGAGAGCGTCAGCGTACCTTTCTAATCTGGCGGCAGGGTTAGTGGTCGGTGAAGTTGGCACTTCCACCGTTAAGATAGATGATCTTAGAAATTTGATTGCCTCCCATTTCTCATGAGCATTCCAAAGCGACCGCCTAAGGTAAAGCTAGTAAGCAGCCTGTTTTCCCCCGAGGAGAATTTGTTAGAAAAGGTCATAGACCAGATGCAGGGCGATTTCGGTTCCGTCGACCAGGTGAGTGAGAAACTGAAGTTCGACAGGACGAAATACTATGCAAGAGAGATGGGGTGGCCCCTGTTGAGACGATTTGTATCATTCTCGAGGTTGATCCTGCCGGAAGAACTTCCAGGAATAAAGGTATTGACCAATTCCATCGAGGATGGGCATGCGACAGAGGGAAAAAGAAGGATCAACATTGATCCGGGCTATCTTTCATTGGAGAGGTTGGTGCTTGCTACCGGTAAAAACTATATTCATAGGATCTACTTAAACAGCGGAATATACGCAGATCTCACCTTGGTTTTTCATGCTGGCACCTTTATGCCTCTCGCATGGACGTACCCGGACTATGCAGATGAAGGGGTTATTGATTTCTTTAACAAAGTGAGGGGTACCTATTTGCGGTCCTTGAGGGAAGAGGGTGAGGAGAACAATGCTTAGGAGTATGACCGCGTATGGCAGGGCAGAGTCCGTCAAGGGGAAAACGGAATTCACTGCGGAAGTCAAATCTGTAAATAGCCGGTACCGAGAGATCATTCTGAAACTGCCACAAGTGCTCCAACCGTTGGAAGACAGGATCAAGCTCAAAACCTCTTCTACCTTAAAGAGGGGAAGGATTGAATTATCCGTCCAAATGAAGGACAATAATGATGTCAATCTCAGGCTTGAACTTAATAAGCCCATGGTCAAGGCCTATATTGCCGTTCTAAATGAGCTGAACAGGGAGCTCGGCAGCGATCAGCCTATTAACCTCTCCCTTTTTTCTCAGTTGAGAGACACCATTCTGGTGAAACAGGAAAACGTCGACATCGAGAAAATGTGGCCCGATTTAGAGGAGGCCATAGACAGGGCTTTGATCTCAATTGAGACGATGAGGTTGAATGAGGGGGAGATAATAGCGAAAGACTTTTTTGCTAGATTAGAAAAGATTGAGAGCTTTATCAATGAGATAGAAAGTAGAGCTAACATAGTGGTTGAAGATTATCGAGAGAAACTACGCGAGAAGATTCAGAAACTAGTGGGAAATCTTGAGGTCTCGGAGGATCGACTGGCGCAGGAAGTTGCATTTATGGCTGAGCGTTCTGATATTACAGAGGAGCTGGTTCGGGCGCGCAGTCACCTCGAGCAGTTTAGAAATTACATGGATCAGGATGATGTCGTAGGACGGAGGTTGGAATTCCTGTTGCAGGAGATAAATAGAGAGGTCAATACAATTGGTGCAAAGGCTGCCGATAGCTTTATTTCGCAACGGGCAGTTGAGATCAAGGCCGAATTGGAGAAGTTAAGGGAGCAGGTTCAAAATGTAGAGTAGCTCCCTTAATAGCAACAGAGTGGGGGGAGAGATCATGGACCCAAGTTTGCTAAATATTGGCTTCGGGAATTTCCTCGTATCGAACAGGGTCATAGCAATCATTTCACCATCTTCAGCCCCTGTGAGGCGTCTCCGTGAGGAGGCGAAGGATGATAGGAGGCTCATTGATGCTACTCAGGGAAGAAGAACAAGGTCAGTGATAATCACCGATAGCAATCACGTTATCTTGTCCGCGGTTCAATCGGAAACAATAGCCCAGAGATTTTCCCCAGACGGCACATTACGAAGGGAAGACTTACTCTAGTATCAGCCGGTGAGGTTGCCTTCATGAAGGAGTCAGAGCTTCAAAAAGGACATCTTTTCGTAATCACTGCTCCGTCAGGGACGGGGAAGAGCACCATAATAGAGATGGTAAGGGGGAATTTAGGCGAAGTTTACTACTCCATTTCTCATACCACGCGGGCACCCCGTGAAGGTGAAGTTAATGGAGTGCACTACCACTTTGTGAGCAGGCAGGCGTTTGAAAAAATGATTCAGGCTGGAGAGTTTATTGAATGGGCTGTTGTTTACGATCAACTGTACGGTACCTCCACCTCCGCTGTGGAGAGCGCGTTGTCGTCTGGCAAGGACATCTTGTTGGATCTTGACATCCAGGGTGCTCTGGAGGTGAAGCGGCAGTTTTCGGAGTCAACGTTAATTTTCATTTTCCCACCTTCACTGGAGGTTCTCAAAGAAAGACTTCAGAACAGATCAATGCATGATGACACAAATATAGAGTTGCGGATGAAAAGGGCTGAAGAGGAAATAAGCAAATGCAAGGACTACGATTTTCTCATAGTCAACAACGCCCTCGAGCAGTCGGTGAAGGAGGTTGAAGCGATCATTATTTCGCAAAGGGCTCGGACTAAGAGACGTCTTCCTTTCTTCCAAAAGATATTCCACCTCTAAACAGAAATAGAAACCACTGCTCCAACTAAGTGCCTAACATTACATTCACTCACTAAGTAATGCCCCGGATCATATCTGGTATAAACGCCGTGCGGGAGAACCTGAGTCGAGACAAGGGAGTAGTCGAGGTTTTTGTCGCCAGAGGGAGAAAGATTGAACGGCTCAAGGAAATACTAGAACTAGCGCGGCGGAAGGGTATACCGATTCGAGCCGAAGACAGGATCTATTTGGACAAACTATCCTCTGGCCGCCCTCATCAAGGAATAGTCGGCATCTTAGGCACGTACCGTTATTTCCACTTAGAAGATCTTGTGAGGATCTCCCAAGCAGAAGAAGCTACGGGATTTCTGTTGGCCGCTGATCACATCACTGATACCGGCAATCTTGGTTCTCTCGTGAGAACTGCTGTATTCTTCGGTGTTCAGGGACTCATTTTGCCGGTAGACCGCTCTGCCTCGGTAACTGACGCGGTTCACAGAATATCGGCAGGCGGCTCGGCCTTCCTCCCTGTGGCGAGGGTGGTTAACATGGCCAGGACACTGAAGCAATTGGCCGATCAAGGATTTTGGGTCGTTGGTGCTGCAGGAGAAAGCGCAACGAGTATTTATGAGTTTGACTGGAACAGGAATCTCATTTTGGTGCTCGGAAGCGAGGATAAGGGGCTGAGCAGGATTGTCAGGAACCAATGCCACCACCTGGTGAGCATACCGAGTTTTGGCCACCTCGATTCGCTTAATGTCTCCGTAGCAGGCGGGGTTATTCTCTCTGAGATTGCAAAGCAGAGAAGGATTATGCGTAAGTAAGCATTAGAGAGTATGCAGTATGGAAGGGCTCAATAGAGCGTGTATACTTTTCACTGATCTTATTACTATTCTTTCAGAGTCAGAGGGAAGGCTCTCAAGGCTCCACAGCCAACGAGAGCGTCGACTACCTCACAGACGGGAAGTCCAACCACGTTGGTGTAGGATCCATCGATGCGTTCTATCATAAAAGAGCCAATCCCCTGTATCGCATAGGCACCGGCCTTACCAAAGGGCTCACCGGTTCTAATGTAGCTTTCAATCTCGGAATCGCTTAACTCCTTCACCTTTACCCTGGTCATAACTGACTCGAGATGTACTCTGCTTCCGTCCGGATCAATGACGCAAAATCCGGTCATTACCCGGTGCCTTTTGCCGCTCAGCTTCAGAAGCATGGCTCGGCAGTCATTGGTATCACGTGGCTTACCGAAGACCCATCTGTTTACCGCAACGAGCGTGTCGGCACCAAGTACCCACCGGCCTTTGTAGGACAAACGCGCTGATTCTGCCTTTCGGACTGCTATCTGGCAGGCGTGGTCCGACATGTTCATCCCCCCGTAACCGGCCTCAGGAACATTGCTGCCAACCGGCACAAAGGGGATGCCGATCTGAGTGAGAATCGCCTTTCGTCTCGGCGACACAGAGGCAAGAACAAGAGGATTGCTCTCGCTTATAGGTTTGTAGCGGATCATTGCGGAGGCAGCGAGAGGTTAAACAGTCGGCACGTGTTTGCGCTGGTCTGCTGGGCAACTTCCTCCAGGCTGATACCCCTTAGTTCCGCCAGCTTTTGTGCTGTATAAACAACGAAACTCGGCTCATTCCTCTGACCACGACGGGGCAAGGGGGTGAGAAAAGGTGCGTCGGTCTCCAAGAGCATTCTATCTAAGGGAATCCCGGCAGCGACCTGTTGTATCTGAGCTGCATTTTTCAAGGTGACCGTACCAGAGATGGAAATATAGTAACCCATTGCTAAGACCGATTCTGCCAAGTCATAATCACCGGAGAAACAATGAATAACGCCCTTTGATCTGTTCCCGCTAAAGGAAGATAGTATCTCAACTACCTCTTCATGGGCTTCTCGGTCGTGAATTACAACAGGAAGATCATGAGATTGTGCGATGACCAATTGCTGCCGAAAGAGTTCTCTCTGCTTCTTTCTTGATGAGAGGTTTCGGTAAAAATCAAGCCCGATCTCCCCAATAGCAACCGCCTTCTTCTGTCTCGCCAGTAAAGCTATCTCACTCAGATCACGATGGCTGGCCTTATCAGCGTTATGGGGGTGAATCCCCGCAGTTGCAAAAACACAGTGATACTTTTTGCTTAGGGCAATCCCCTTCAGTGAGCTCCCTGTATCTATGCCTATGGTGATTATTTGTTTGACTCCAGCAGATAAGGCTCTTCCAATCACTAGGTCTCTGTCAGCATCAAATCTCCTCATATCCAGGTGAGCATGTGAATCAGTCAAGACCATAATGTCGACACATTTAGGCACTGTTTTGCGGGAAATCGCTGCTTTTGGCGGCGCAACACCTCTTCTATGCCATAATGCCCTGTTTTTCAAATAGAAAATAGGATTAAATAATTTGTACGAATCTTACGATATATGCTAAAAGAGAGTGCTAAAAGGATCAAGCTTAGGGGTTTACCATAATGGCAGTTGCTAAGGATGAAAGCCCAAATAAAAAAATAGATAACATCAAGGTCTTGCGAGAGGAACTAGAATTCAGCAAGCGCCTCAATTTTATCACGAACAAGATAAATGCCTCCCGGGATATAGATGACATCTTGATTAATTTGAGGGAAAGCATACTGAGTCTCTTTTCAGCAGACCGCGTCACAATCTACGTTGTGGATGGGGCAAACAAGCAGATCGTCTCTAGGTTCAAGACGGGTACTGAGATAAACGAAATAAGAGTGCCCATCAATAATACGAGCATAGCAGGGCACTGTGCCAGCTCCGGGAAGATGGCCAACATTGTTAATGCTTACGACGGAACCGAACTGAAAAGGGTAAGCCCTCAGCTAACATTTGATCGGAGTTGGGATGAAAAAACGGGATACAAAACAAAGCAGGTTTTGGTTGCGCCGATCAAGTTTAAGAAATACCTGTTGGGGGTAATCCAGTTAGTGAACAAGGTCAACGGCAAGTATTTTTCGCTGGAAGATCAGAAAAACGTTCAAGAGATAGCGCAAGTTTTAGGAATTGCATTCTACAATCATCGAAAACTGCTGCAACGTGGTGCTAGAGCAACGAAGTTCGATTACCTCATCAGGAATAATATCATCACCCGTAAGAACCTAGAAGATGCTATGGGCCTTGCGAGGAGCAAAAAAGAGACGACCGAAACAGTTCTCATGAGCACCTTTAATGTCAGCAAAGACGATATAGGAAAGTCATTAAGCGTATTCTACAACGCCCCTTTCATAGCGTATGATGAGAGTATGGTCATTCCAGCACAACTCCTTTCAGGTCTCCGGCCTAAGTACCTGAAGGATAACCTCTTTGTGCCCGTCGACCAATCGGACTCAAAGATCCTCATAGCAATGGAGAATCCGGAGTACTTACCCGGACAGGACGCGGTAAAAAGACTAATTCCCGGCAAGGACTTTGAGTTTTGCGTTGCGCTCAAAGAGGATATCATTAGGATGATTGACCACTTTTTCGATATCGAGGCATCGCCCCTGACAGGTGACTCTGGGAGTATTGAGGATATCCTCGGGCAGCTGGAGTCTGCTGAGGATGAAGAGCTTGAGGATGATGCTCTTTTAGGTGTTAGCGAGGAAGATGGGGCTATCGTCAGGCTCGTGAGCAAGATGATTATTGATGGCTATAACCGGGGGGCCTCTGATATACACATTGAACCGAGGATTGGCAAGGCAGATGCGGTGATCAGGTTTAGGATTGATGGCGCCTGCCACGTATACCAGACAATTCCCTATACGTACAAGAATGCAGTCTGTTCCCGGGTAAAGATTATGGCCGATCTGGATATAGCTGAAAGACGGCTACCGCAGGACGGAAAGATAAAATTCCGAAAATATGGTCCCCTGGATATCGAATTGAGAGTAGCTTCAATACCGACCACAGGACGAAATGAGGATATCGTCATGAGACTGCTGCCCAGCGGCGAGCCTATGCCGCTGGATCAGATGGGGATGAGTGAGAAGACCTTTAAGGCCTTTATCGACGTCATAACGAAGCCCTATGGCGTCGTCCTGTGCGTTGGTCCAACTGGTAGTGGGAAGACTACGACGCTCCATTCGGCTCTGCGTTACATCAATAAGCCGGAGGTCAAGATATGGACGGCCGAAGACCCAGTAGAAATCACACAGGAAGGTCTCCGACAGGTTCAAGTTCACCCCAAGATAGGGTTGAATTTCGCAGCTGCCATGCGGTCATTCTTGAGGGCGGATCCGGATATCATCATGGTTGGAGAGATGAGGGATCGGGAAACGCTCTCTACTGGAATTGAAGCCTCGCTCACTGGACATCTCGTTTTTTCAACCCTTCACACGAACAGCGCACCTGAAACGATCACCCGTATGCTGGATATGGGAATGGATCCCTTTAACTTTGCTGATGCGCTTCTGGGTATCCTGGCGCAGCGACTGGTACGAACCCTGTGCGAGGATTGCAAGGAGGCCTACCATCCCTCGAGAGAGGAGTTTGACTCGATGGTCAGGACATATGACGGTGATTTCAATGCCCTGAATATCTCTTACACCGATGATCTCGTGCTGTACAAGCCCAAGGGTTGTTCGAAGTGCCAGAATATCGGCTACAAGGGAAGGATGGGTATCCACGAGCTGCTGACTGGCACAACTGATATGAAGTCGCTGATTCAAGTCAAGGCCACGATGGGGGAGATTCGAAAACAGGCGATAGCCGATGGCATGACAACCCTAATGCAGGACGGAATCAGAAAGGTATTTCTGGGGCTAACCGATATGAAGCAAGTGAGGAGGGTGTGTATGTAGCACCCCGGTTCAGGGAAAGTTCCCAGGATGCATCAGGCCAGCAGTTTCCTCTAAGCCCATCATAATATTCATATTCTGTAAGGCGTTACCCGCCTGGCCCTTGACCAGATTATCTATCACGCTAACTACAATGAGCCTCTCCGTTCTTTTGTCTATGTGTAACGAGATATTGCAAAAGTTGCTGCCCCTTACATCAGCGGTACTCGGGGTTTCACCGTGGGTATATACCCTGATGAATGGCTCGTCGCGATACATCTGCTCGTAGGCTCCTCTCAACTGATCCATTCCCGTGCGTGGTAGGAGGTTTACATACATAGTCGCTATAATGCCCCTGCTCAGGGGAACCACATGAGGGGTAAAGGTAATCCTAATCTCTCTCCCCGATAAGAGAGAAAATTCCCTCTCGATCTCGAGTACGTGTTGATGGCCCGTGATCTTATAAGCATTCACGGCCTCATGTCGTGCAGGGAAATGAAAGGCTGGCGACGGCGTCTTTCCGGCCCCCGAGACGCCGCTTTTCGCATCAATGATAATACTGGAATTGTCGATGAGCCCGGACTTCAGAGCGGGAGCCAGACCGAGGATACAGCTTGCCGCAAAGCATCCTGGATTTCCGACCAGATTTGCCTTAGCTATCTCTCCCCTATGTAACTCGGGTAGACCGTACGTGGAGAGGGAAAGAATATCCGGAGCGGCATGTTCTGGCGGTTTCCCTAATCGTGCGGCGTAGGAGGCATAGCTGTGTTTGTCGTTGAACCGGAAGTCGCCACTGTAGTCAATGACCCTGACGCCTTTTTCTATCCATAGTGGGGCCTCTCTTTGCCCAACCCCATCAGGGGTGGCGAAGAACACGATGTCAAACTCAGTAGGGCAACGCGGATCAGCGGGATCAAGCACTGGCAAATCACAGAATCCCTTCAGATGGGGGTAAATCTCACTGATTGGCCTGTTTATGTCGTGCTTGGCCATGAGCGCAGCAATGGAAGCGAAGGGGTGATTAATAAGCAGTTCAATCAGGCCCACCCCACCGTAGCCGGTTGCCCCAATAATCCCAACTTTTGTTCTCTTCCTTGCCATTATCCTACACGCTAAACCTAAATCGGATTATGTCACCATCCCGAACGACATACTCCTTTCCCTCGAGCCTTAACTGACCTTCCTTCTTAGCCTCGGAAAAACTTCCATATCTTACGAATTCATTGTAAGGAAGAACCTCAGCCCGGATGAATCCCTTTTTCATATCTGAGTGAATCAGATCCGCTGCCTCGATCGCCGATGTGCCCTTGGCAACCGTCCACGACCTTACTTCATCCTCGACAATGGTAAAAAAGGAGATAAGTTGGGCCACGGAAAAGGAGCGCCTAATAACCCTGTCAATAAGCGAGCGCTCAATATGAAAGGCGGACAGGAATTCCTCTGCTTCCTCAGGTGCCATCTCCGCTATTTCCATTTCCAACTTACCTCGCACAACCATAACCTCTATATTGTCGGGGACATGAGGCATCTCCGGCAGATCCTCATCCTCATCCGAATTATTTGAGATGAGAAGCATCGGCTTTGCAGACAGGAAAGTAAAGCCCTTCAGCAGGGGTGACGTGGATACTTCCTCGTCATCTCTCAAGGGCTTTTCTGCAGTCAGCAGATCCCTGCATTTTTCGAGCAAGGTGAGCTCGGTTTTTTCTATCTCTTTTCCCTTCTTTGCATCAGCGGCCATCCGCTCGATCCTCTTTTCAGTCACCATGAGGTCACTCAGGAATATCTCCGACTGCAGTCTGAAAAAATCCCGCTCAGGTGTGGGCGGGGGCCCCCCAAACAGCTGAAAATTCCTCACGACCTGCAACAGTCCGTCACATGTTCTGACAGCGCTTAGGGCCACGTTTTCCTTATCTGCTGAAGCGTAATCCAAGTCTCCCGTTCCAGCGGGAAGCAGGTAACCTATTTGAGAGTAGATAGTCCTTTTTGGCTTGAACGTGTTTGATAGATAATCTACCCTTTCATCAGGCACGTTAACGGTCACCAGCTGCTGATCTCCCTTCCTAGCCCTTTCTATAGCTTCAACGGCCCTGGTGCCGGTCAAGGCACGAAAAATAGTCCGCCTCCCTGATTGAGGTAGTCCGATCATGCCTAACTTCATCTCTCTACCTCCAGTTATCGAAACCTTCTATGCCTTGCAACGCGCTCGTTATGTTAGCCTTTATCTTCCTGTTTGATTTGTAAAGGTTGAAAAGCAGTGACCTGATCTGTCTTCTTTTGGATGAAAGTGAGCTGGGACAGCCGCTCTCCAGAGCGGGAAAGCCCATCTCCTCTGCAAATTTTTTAATCGTGCTCGTGTTTACGAGATATAGGGGCCTTACGATAATCAGTTTTCCGTTAAACAACTCTTGACAAGGTCGAAGGGTGCTGATTGACCCTGCAAAAAAGAGGTTGAGGAAAAATGTTTCTATAAAATCATCTTTGTGATGACCAAATGCCACCTTGTTACACTCAAGCTCTGCTGCCTTCTCAAAAATTGCCTTTCTTCTGAGCCGTGAGCAAAGGAAGCATGGGTTTTCCCTGTTTTCCGTGCCGTGCGCCAAGGGTCCAAATTTCGTCTCGAGTACGGAAAAAACAAAACCATTTGTCCTCAGAAAGTGCTCCAGCTTCTCCCGGGTATCATCGCTGAATCCCAGTTCCACGTGTACGGCCATAAGATCATAGGAAATTGGTACCCTTCTCAACCGATCCCGCAACAGCCACAGTAGAGAGAGGCTGTCCTGACCGCCAGAGACAGCAACTAGGATTTTATCTCCCTCCTCTATCATGTGGCATTGGTGAATGGCCTTGCCCATGAGTCGTTTGATCTCTCGGGCGGCATAACTCACTTTGAATTCCTTCTTTCCCCAAATATCTTCGTCCCTATTCGTACCAGATTTGCCTTCTCCTCGATGGCCACTTGATATGAGTTGGTCATGCCCATGGAAAGATAGCTCATTTCCACATTGGGAATATGAAGATCCCTAATCTCCTGAAACAGTCTCCTGGTTTTAACAAAGTAGGGTCGTGCGTCCTCTGGATTTCCGAATCTCGGACCCATGGTCATCAGACCCTTAACCCTCAGGTGCTCAAGAGGGGCGATCTGCCTGATGAGCGCTTCTGCTTCCTTGGGCAAAACCCCAAACTTTTGCTCTTCTTCTCCGCTGTTTATCTCAATCAAGACAGGCATGACTTTGTTCTGTGCTGCGCAGCATTTTTCGATCTCCTGGGCCAGCCTCAGTGAATCAACCGACTCGATCATGTCGAACATCTCAATGACCTTCTTAACTTTCCTTGTTTGGAGATGCCCGATGAAGTGCCATGCTGCTCTTTCCCTGACTTCATTAAAAACCCGCTGGGCATCTTGAAGGTAGTTCTCCCCTATCAGTCTGATGCCTGCCCTTATGGCCTCGGATATTTCTTCAGCACTCCGTTCTTTAGCAGCTGCAAGTAACTCGACACCTTCTGGGAGCTCACTCAAGAGGCGTTTGACGTTTTCCGTTATCATCTCAAGGCACCCCGGTAGAATTTGGCATGGCAGGCTCATCTCTTATTAAGAGCGCGCCGACTGGACAGATCTCCGCGCAAGCTTTGCATTCAGTGCACTGATTCATAGCCCCATCTTGCTTGCCGTAGAAACTGATCACGGTGTTGAGGCCTCGCTTTGCAAAACTCAGCATGGATTGACCGTTTCTTGTTCGACAGACGTACACGCATCTCCCACACAGAACACATCTCATGGGCACATACTCAAGGTACGGATGTTCATGCTCCACTCTTCCATCGCGCTCGATCGGCTCAAGCCGCTTGAGCTTGAGGCCGAAATGCAAAAACTTCGCGATACGTTGTAGCTCACATCTCCTGTTGGCGGGGCAGTTCCGACAATCTACGTGATGGGTGGAAAGCAGTAGTTCAAAGGCAGTTCTCTGCAGTCTTCTAACGTGTTCGGTGTCAGTCCGAACTACCATGCCATCATGAGCCCTAACCCTGCATGAAATCACAGGCTGATCATAGCCTTCGATTTCAACAAAGCAGAGCCTGCATGAGCCAGGTGGATGTTCCATTCCCGGTAAGTAGCAGAGGTTGGGTACATAGATATCGTTATCCAAGCATGCCTGGAGGAGTGTGAGTCCTTCTTCAACCTCAATTTCTCTATCGTCGATTATCAATTTAGACATGGCCTAACCTTCCTCAAGGCGTTCAACGGTTGGCGCTAGCTCAGGTGGAGAAACCTTTCTTACGGCGTCATACTCAGCTGGACATGCAGTCACACACTCTCCACATCTCACACAAAGTGTCTGATCAATGCCCTTCTTTCTGTCCCTCGTAGTGAATATCGCCTCCGTGGGGCAGCTCCCAACGCACGCGTCGCAGCCTCTGGCGCACTTATCTAATTCGATGTAATAGGCGATTAGCTTCCTGCACATCAGGGCGGGACAACGTTTCTCCTTGATATGGGACTCATACTCATCTCTGAAAAACTTGAGGGTAGTTAAGACCGGATTGGGGGCTGTCTTTCCGAGCCCGCATAGTGAACCCTCCTTGATATCCAAACTTAAATCCTCCAAGAGTTCGATATCCCCCTCTCGACCCTCACCCCTGGTTATCCTCTCCAAGATGTCGAGGAGGTGCTTGGTTCCTATTCTACAAAATGTACATTCGCCGCATGATTCGTTTTGTGTAAAATCTAGAAAGTAGCGAGCTACATCAACCATGCAGGTGTCCTCATCCATAACCACCATACCGCCGGATCCCATCATCGCTCCCGCCTCCTTGAGCGAGTCAAAATCGATGGGAATATCGAGGTATTGCTCCGGTAGGCAGCCCCCTGAAGGACCACCAATTTGTACGGCCTTGAACTTTCTTTTATTGGAGACACCACCGCAGATGTCAAAAATAAGCGACCTGAGGGTAACCCCCATGGGAATCTCCACCAGGCCTGCATGGACGATATCTCCCACCACAGAAAATATTGCCGTACCAGGGCTCTCTTCTGTTCCTATTTCCTTAAACCACTTTCCTCCCTGCACCACTATAGGTGGGATTGATGCCAAGGTCTTGACGTTGTTTATCACCGTGGGTTTGCCCCAAAGACCCCTCTGGGTGGGGTAGGGTGGGCGTGGCTGAGGCATTCCCCTCTTGCCCTGAATTGACTGTATCAGTGCCGTCTCCTCTCCACATACGAAAGCACCGGAGCCCTGAAACACCGTTAAATCCAAATCGAAGTCGGTCCCCAGGATACCCTTTCCGAGGAGACCCAACGCTTCAGCCTGTTCGATTGCCTTCCGAACTACTTTCACCGCAAGGGGGTACTCTGCCCGCACATAAACGATCGCCCGCTGGGCACCGACCGCATAAGCGCAGATGGCTATACCCTCAATAACCTGATGAGGGTTGCTTTCCAGAATGGCTCTATCCATGTAAGCACCAGGATCCCCTTCGTCAGCATTACAGATGACAATTCGGTCATTTTCGTCTGCATTCTTAACCAATTGCCACTTGATGACCGTCACGAAACCCGCACCACCTCTCCCTCTAAGGCCGGATTCCAGTAGTTCAAGGATCACCCTCTCCGATCCAAAGGTAAGTGCTCTGGCGAGGCCCGCGTATCCTCCCTCCGCAATATAGTGATAGATGTCCTCCGGATCGACCAAGCCGGATCTTGCCATGACCACCCGTTTCTCCTTACTAAATCTCGGGAATTCCGTAACCGTCGGTATGATATCATTTTCCCTTGTTGCTCCCAGTACGTACTCATAAACGGGATCATCGTCTTGCAGGAAGGCCTTAACTAAAAGCTTCGCCTTTCCCGGTGTTACGTTATGATAGAGAATTGGAGGAAACCCCGGCTTATCAATAATCACCAGCGGCTCAGCATAACAGTGACCCAAACAGCCAACGGGAATAATTCGAGCATCGATGTTTTGTTCTGTGAGAGCTTCCTCAAATGCTTCCCTTACCTCGAGTGCGCCCGAGGCGAGGCCGCAGGTGGCCATGCCGATAAAGATGTTTTGAGCACCATCCCCCTTTATCTCCATAAGGCGCTTCTCCGCTTCCTTTCTTATGGTCGCATACGCCTCACTGGGATCCTGTTTTGCGTTATGATTCACGTTCCCGTCTCTCTCGTTCTTCCCGTTTCTTT
>Ga0209636_10002689_pt1 | contig 18132 bp, 19 predicted proteins | sample DeeMarSWOR152_54_FD_187464 | JGI IMG/M metagenome (GOLD analysis project Ga0209636, IMG submission 187464) | Marine sediment microbial communities from White Oak River estuary, North Carolina - WOR-1-52-54 (SPAdes) (version 2) | ecosystem: Environmental > Aquatic > Marine > Intertidal zone >... | reverse complement strand
CGGGTATAATCGCTAAACTGCACATTGACGTGATATCCTTAACTCCGACCTTGTACGTGGACGGCGGGAAGTACATCGAGGATGGAAGACTCCTATTTTAACAATATTTACACGACCATTTTTAGGTGCTATAACTAAAGAGCTTTTAGGCTCTTCAATCTATACTTGCTTTTGCATTTATCTTTACCTATATTTATTCTACATCGTGGGAATATAAGCCCTCCCGCCCATCGCTTTTTCATCGCGCATATTTCGAGGGTCATATAGCCATAGTTTGCTATTCTCTTAAGTGATAATAACCACAGTTCTACACGCTATAGAAGTTCTTCAGGATAGCGCTGGAGTACGCGGGGGTCAGCAAGTCGTACCGAGAGAGGCTCCTAGGCCACAGCGGGGAATACCTAGACAACTCCTACTTCGGGCCCGAGTTCGACAGGCTCGTAGAGCAATACAGGAGGGCCTTACCCCACTTAACCATCGAGGAGAGGATCGGCGAGGAAAGGATAAGAGACCTAGAGGAGGAGCTGTCCGAGACCCGCAAGGCCCTGGAAGCCCTGAAGGGCGGGGTCATGAAGATGATGACGAGGAAACTGGAGGTAGCCGGGGTGGACACGAGCAGGACCCCGCGCGAGATCGCTGAGGAAATGGGACTGATCGAGGAGGGGCCCATTCAGAAGGTAATTGAGGAGAGGGAGCTGGTCAGCCACCTGTCCCAAGGCTGGAGGTTCGTGGCCCAGCTGAATAATGGTTCAAGGAAGATTGTTATCGAGAAATAATGTATGCCCCTCATTTTAACTCTTTAAAAAATATACAAAAAAACGTTCCAATAAAGGCGCCTAAACATGCAGACAGGTATAAAGATTACTTCTCAATTGCTCTAGGGTCAGATCTGTATCACTTTAGGAGAAAGAGGTTCAGAATATTAAGTTAGTTTCCGAAAACGACTGCTAAATTCTAGGCATGTTCGTAAGGTTGATACACACCTCCATGGGGCGGTTAGGCGGTCATAAGTTCGACCGAGGAGGCGGAATGAGGAAAATGTCTGAACCAAAAGAGATACACGCCCAGCAACTAGCGCAAGGCGTATGGGCCCTCATCGTGGATGGCGAAACCCTTGAGGAGCACTTCAACACCGCAAAGGCGGCTGTGGACTTTGGACGTGATAAATACGGCATCAAGCCAAAGGCCCGGATGCTCCCGAAGAAGGCCACCACCAGAAGGGCGCTAAAAGCTCTTCATCGGAGAAAGGCGCTAAGTCCAGCGATGAGAAGACCGATGAGGCCCCTGAGGCCCTGAAGCCTAACAACATAGCAAAGGTTCATGTAGACTGAGACTTGCGGTGGCCGAAGGCGATCCGTGAACAGCTAACACTGGAGCCGGAGGACAAGTGGGTCTTCAGCATCGTGAGCGTATCAGAGACCGAGTTTACCGTGAAAGCCGATAAGGTTGAGAAGTAATCATCAATTTTACTCTGTTTTTTCTTTTTTCCCTTGTGTAAATGCAAATCTGCCACGTTTATTTTTCTCTTCACGCATAACTTGTTCATGAAACCCTAATGCAAAGGAATCTGCCCCAATTTTCATTAATCTTATTTGTTCGAGAATTTCTTCATAAATTTCTCTTTTTTGTTCTTCTAATTTATCATTATCCAATTTTCCCTCAAAATAATCCTCTAAAATATCGAAAGCATCTAATGCTCCTTGTTTACGTTGTATTGATTCAATACGAGATCTTTCCGTCATTTCACGAAAAGTAGCTTCAGTCCAATGTATTCCCCTTGTTAAATCTGCATTAATTTTTCTTCTTTCTATATCTGCTTCTACCTCTGTTTTCCTCCACTCAGGTATTAAAGCGATTATTAAACTGGATAAAATAATTGCACAAAATAATATTTTGTATTGATTTTCGTATGGTCCAGTATATATGAGATAAATAACTGTAAGAGAGAGCGCGCCAATCTGAATTGGCGTTCTAAATTCTTTTAACACGGATAGGGTTTTTCCTATAGCACTCAAACTTTCATCCGCCATTTGATCATCCACTCCTAATGTCTCCAAGTGAGGGGATATCTACAGAACAATTGAACCCTAATTAATTTAAGCTTCTATTATCATTATCAGAAAATATGAGTGCTTTGTTTATTTTTCAGGTCATTGCAAAGATTCCCACCGCCATAATTATCGTCGCTGGTGTTTTTCTAATTTGGTGGGGTTCTATGACAGGAGACCAAAAACTAGTAGAGTTAGGCACTAAATTAGTATGGTGGGGAGTTGGGTTGCAAGTTCTCTATTTAATTTTACGCTATGGATTACCGGCAATATTAGATGCTTTAGACTGAATGTTCTAGCCATGTGATTGATGTTTTTTCTTTTTCCGATGTAGACTAAGTATGTATCTAGCAAATGTAGGTTCTCCTCAAAGAGCATATACAAGTCCGTGTGAACATATATCCTTAAATGTCCAACATCAAACCTCTGGAAAAACTTCTTTAAGTTTGCCGGTAATCGTCTCAACGATGTATCGTGCGAATTGCTCTCTGTTCATCTTGGGGTAGTAGACTCTGTGAAAGCCACCCTTCCCCGACTCCTCTTCATAGGTGAGGATATCCTCCTCCACCATGTCATTAAGGGAAAAGATGACAGCTGCCCTGGACTTACTGTCTGGATGGTCCTTCAGGAACTCATAGGCCTGACCTGATGTAATCCCTGTCCTTTCCGAGTTGTTCAGCTCCCAGATATGCTCCAATAGCGCGGCCTGATACGGCTTGAAGAGCGCCTGAAGCCCTTTCTCCGACGTGTCGAACTTCATAATCCCACCTGAAGCACTATCAAATACATAAGGCTTTTTCTAACTCCTTTTTCAATTTCCCGATTTCTCTGCGGTTATCCAAAAACAGAGGTTAGCAAGAGCAGATCCATCACCGAGAGAACCTCGGCGTAGATCATCGCCGCCATCTCGTTGGACTAAGCGGGCCATAGCTCGTCGAACGCCTCTTGCAGCTCGTTTTCCTTCAACGCGGACCTGTATCGGTCTCTGAGGTGCTTCATCTGATCCTGGATGCGGGCCCTCAAGAGGAGAGTGGAGGCGCTGAAGGCCCTGGAGGGGGAGCCGGAATGACGGGGCCGGTCGAGGCGCAGGTCCTGAGGGTCATCCTCCTCGCCCATTCCAATACCACGGTCCGCGAGTTCGTGGCCGAGGTGCAGAGGCTCGAGGAGCTCATCAGAAGGATGAGCCCGACCGAGTTGGCGATCTGCTTGGCGATGGTAGATGAGGCCGAGGTAACCGCAAGGGCGGAAGCGGGGGTTAGCAGGTGAGCCCCCCACGGATCATCAGGAGGGCCTTCTTGACCTTCACAATCGCGCTCAGTTTTTCCCTCAAGCCACTTGTCTTTGCCTTGAGAATGAAGAGGCGGAGGCCCGCCCCATGACCCTCAAAGTATCCGTAAATGAATTTTTCTGTGCGCTCGTTTTTCCATTAATCCGGGATCTTGATGCCGAATTTTATGTAAAGTGTATAACATATAAAATAGGCTCTATTGACATTATCCTTAGTTTTAAAAAGAGATAGAGTAATGTATAACTGCTATGAGTGAAGTGAAGTTCAACCTAAAGCCCATTGAGGAGAAGCCTTCTAGACGATACAGGAAGGGGAGCAAGTACGATCCCATAATCGATGCTTTCATGGATGGAGAAGAAGACCTCGTAGAAGTAAGTGTGAGTGGCAGAGATGTTAATTACCTCAGAACCCAATTGAACAAGAGGATCGATACTAGAAACCTTCGAAGTATAAAGGTTTCTGTAGTTAATAACGTCTGCTATCTAGAAAAAATGTAAAAACTATCATTAAATTCTCTTTTTTAATATTTTACTATAGCGCGCGCCTTTCTGAGCGTGAATAGAAAATTCATTTAAATTGATGGCAAGCAACATAATGATTCTTTTCTATTTCTAAGAGAACTGCCTCCCTTTCTTTACACATGGTCATAGCTTGTTTACAGCGTGGATGAAAACGACAACCTGGTGGAGGATTTATAGGCGTTGGAGCTTCGCCACTGACAACTACTTTAGATTTCTCTTCTGTTGGATCAGGTACTGGTACTGCGGCCATCAAAGCGGAAGTATATGGATGAAAAGGATTTTTTACAAGCCTTTCCATAGATCCCATCTCAACTATTTTTCCAAGATACATTATGGCCGCTCTATTACACATATAACGCGCTATAGCAAGATCATGAGTTATAAATAAATAAGACATTCCAAAATTCTCAATAAGATCTTTCATAAGATTGAGAATTCCCGCTCTAATAGATACATCTAACATAGATACAGGTTCATCTGCTACTATAAAACTAGGATTTAATACTAGAGTTCTAGCAATAGCTACTCTCTGACGTTGACCACCACTTAATTCATGAGGATATCTATTAAGGAATTCTTCGGGAGGCACTAAATCCACATTTTTCATTGATTGTAAGACTAACTCTAATACTACCTGATTTTTAACAAGTTTATGTATGTAAATTGGTTCTGATATAATATTAAAAACGGTCATTCTTGGATTCATAGAATCATATGGATCCTGATAAATCATCTGCATTTTACGTCTTAGTTGCCTCATCTCTGACTTGTTAAGTTTGTATATATTTTTTCCTTCAAAATATGTCTCACCAGATGTGGGTTCAATAAGTCGTAGAACCGTTTTCCCAGTAGTAGTTTTTCCACAACCAGACTCTCCCACTAAACCAAAAACCTCGCCCCTTTTAATATAAAAAGAAACATCATCAACTGCTTTTATAAATAGATCTTTCACTCCAAAGAAACTTGATAGGTAGCTCTTTCTCACTGCAAAATATTTTTTTAAACCAGAAACATTAAGAACGGCATCATCTTCAACCATTTTTATTCTTCCTTCTTATAGCAAATGACAAGCTACAGTATGTCCTGATGCTGATTCCACCAGTATGGGCGCCCTTTCTTTACAAATATTTTTTGCTAAAGAACACCTCGGATGAAACACACATCCTGAGGGAGGATCAAGAAGATTTGGAGGACTCCCTTTTATAGAGATTAGTTTTTTCAAGTCTCCCCTTAGATTAGGGAAAGCTTGTATTAGTCCTTTTGTATATGGATGCAAGGGCTTTTTAAAAATAGTTACAATGTCAGAGTATTCAACAAGTTTACCAGCGTACATAATAGCACATTTATCACACGTCTCAGCTACAATTGATAGGTCATGTGTTATAAGCATCATTGATAGATCTAATTTTTTCTGTAAATTTTTTAAAAGTTTCATAATTTGAGCCTGAATTAAAACATCCAAAGCCGTTGTTGGCTCGTCTGCTATTAAGAAATTTGGATTGCATGATAAAGCCATTGCTATCATGACCCTTTGACGCATCCCTCCACTTAGCTCATGTGGATACTTGACTAAGAGTTCAGGGTCTAAACCAACTATTGAAAGCGCGCTTCTAGCCCTGTCAATTGCTTCTTTCAAAGGCATATGTTCATGTGTTATGATACCTTCTGTTATCTGATCACCAATTTTAAAAACAGGATTAAGCGCATTCATAGCTTCTTGAAAAACAATGGCCATCTTTTTCCACCTATATTCTTTACGTAGCAAGTCCTCATCAATATTAGATATATCTTGACCATCAAAAAAAATAGAGCCTTCAATTATTCTCGCATTAGATGGCAATAAATGCATAATGGCTAAAGCTAAAGTTGATTTTCCACATCCTGACTCTCCAACTAAACCTAATGCTTCACCGCTCCTTATTTTAAGACTAACTCCATCAACGGCTTTAATATAACCCCTATAAGTAGAATAGTAAGTTTTCAATTTATTAATTTCAAGTAAGGACATATCTTCGAGCCTTCATTACATATCTCTATTAATATTAAAAATGCTTTTCGTTTATTATGCTTTCATAAATATTTATCAAAATATATGAATCTCTACCAAAAAAGAAATATACTAAGTCTTATAAATTGTTATTGTAAGTGGTAAGGAATAGATCTATTATGAAAAATGAAATCAACTTAATGTCTTTTTTAGAAATTCAACAAGAATTAGAAAATTTACAAAAAATAAACCAAAATCTAAAATGCATTCAAATAGGGCAGTCAAGTGTTAAAAAATTTCCTATATTTTGTATAGAAATTTCATATGATGAAAATGAAAAGCCTATATTTATGTTAATTGGTGGAACCCATGGCAATGAAGCTGCTGGTATACATAGTCTAATAATGTTATTAAGAGAGATAGCAGTTTCATTAAACTCCATTTATGAGGATTTTTTTAAAAACTACCGTCTTGTAATTTTACCTTGCTTAAACCCTGAAGGGTATGTTTGGGCCAGGAGTTTGTATAATGAAACTGGATTTTGGGGGAAGTATGGTCGTGAAAATGAAGCCGACCAAGACATCGGTAGAGATCTATTAACATTGGATTCCTCCGAGGCAACGGCTTTACTTAATGCCTATCATAAATACGACCCGGTTGTGGTAATATCACTTCATGAATTTGCTAAAACCCCCTTAGCTGTCGCTAGAAGGGGGTGGTGGAGAGCCATACTCTGGGATATGATGATAGCCTCGGTAGCATATCATCCAAATATTGATCAAAGCATACAAGATTTAACAAGTGAGATCCATAAATTACTTATTGAAGAGGTCTCTAAAACCGGTAATCGCGTTTTCGATTATTCAGACGAGTTTGGTAGGATATATCGAGGTCATTTGGGCGCTTCTGGATCTAATTACTTTGGAATTTGTAATTCTATCTCGCTAACATTTGAAACATCTGGTTATGATGAAGCGGAAATAACATTAAAAAAAAGGGCAAATTTGCATCTAGCGGGTATTAAAGTTGTCTTCAAATATTGTATAAAAAATAAAAATAGAATTTTATCAACGGTTAAAAAAGCTAAATTAAACTCAAAAAGTTTAAAACGATTAGTTTTCAAATCAAAACCAAAGATTAGAAAAGTATCTATCAAAGGAAAAATGACAGATTCATATACTTTTAAAAAAAATTTTCAAATAAATGGGAAAAAAATAATCGCTGTACAAAAGGTTGTTTTTCAAGGACCGGACTATGAAGTTGAAGAATGGATAGACGTGCCTGAGGCGTATGTTATTTATTTTCCTTCAACGGCATTTAAAAAAAAGCTCTCAAATCATGGGATTTTTTATGAAGAAATTAATGATGATGTTGTACATAAAATTATTGTAAAGGCATCACAGCCATATTCTAGATTAATTCCAATGCTTCTGGATCCAAGGTTAAAGATTAAAAATAGGCCTTGCTTAGATACCTTGGTTGAATTATCGTTTTGACCCTTTATCTCTGATTATATTGAAGATAATATTTCATTTAATCTTATTAAATTTATTTTAGAAATCTCGCGGCCTCGACCTGGAATGTAACCTTCTATAGTTACTTCACGATTATTCAAGCTTTTTAGAGCATGAAAGATTTCTTGAAATTGGATGTTTCCCTCCCCTATAGGAAGATGAACTGGACTGTGACCAACGTTATCACTTATATGAATATGAAATATATTATTTCCAAGCTCTGTAATAAAATCTTTAATTTGGCCCGATGTATTGGCATGAGCAATATCTAAACATATTTTTAAGTTTCTAGAATTCATTTTTTTTATTATTTTTAATAGTGTTTTTGGTAGTATAAAATATTCTTTATCTCTGTTCTCCATATTTTCTAGACAAATTTTTATATCGTACATATTGGCTTCTTCTATTAAAAAATTTAAAGTTTCACAATTGATATCAAAAAGCTCCTTTAAAGGCGTCTTGCTTATTGTCATTCTACCTGGGTGTACTACTAATTTTTTAGAATTTAACAGATGTGCAAGTTTACAGGAATCTAAAACTTGGCGAATAGACTCATGTCGAATAATTTTATTAAAACTACTGATATTCAAGTCCATGAAGGGGGCATGGATAACTATATATAGACCTAAATTATCTGCAAGATTTTTTATCTCTTTAATTTTTTCATTAGATTTAAGAGACTCATCTATGTGTTCAGCCCAAATTTCAATAAAATCATATCCAACTTTATTTACAAATTTTAATACATCTAATATTTTATGCTCCCAAAGAATTCTACTAGAGCATCCTATTTTCCACATATAAAAGAATAAATGTTTATTGATATTTATTTTTTTCTATAAATTTATCTGTGTAAATAGAAAGAACTATGAAATATAGTATGATGACCAGTTAACGATTAACTATCATTTACTCTACAATTGTCTTCATGTGCTTTGCCATTTGTATGTGTTTAGCTCAAATGTTAAGAACTAAGAAAAGGATCTAAAAGTGAGAAAGAGGCCTTGTAGGATCATATTCACGCGAGCTAAACACATATTGCTGGTTAAACTTATAAAGTAACTGAGAATATTATATCTGGATAAAAATGAAAAAAAGAATACTGATTTTTCTAATACTTACAAGTACTTTAGCCACTACAATTAACTTTAACATTTCAGTAAAGGGACAGCCTGAAGGGGCTTATGGAGGTACACTTAAAATCGCGATAGGAGAGGACCCCCACACTCTGAATATCTTCTTTAAAGCAGCAACCATCGATAAATATGTTCTATGGCCAATATATGACCCCCTTGTCGTAGTTAGCCCTGAAAATGAGGTTATACCTTGGCTTGCGGAGAGATGGGATGTATCTCAAGACGGGTTGCATTGGACATTCTATCTTGTGAATAATGCGACTTGGCATGATGGGGAACCATTCACGGCTCATGATGTTAAGTTTACGTTTGATATAATAATTGATTATCAAATACCAACTAAGACGGCTTCACCAATATGGACGAATGTTAATTCAACCGAAGTTCTAGATGACCATACAATTGTCATCCACATGAAACATTTTTACGCTCCATTTCTTATGATGGCCATGGCGGCGGCAGAGATTGCCCCAAAACATATTTGGGAGTCGATTGTTACCCAACCAGATTGGGATCCCATGATACATCAGCCAACTTTGGAGGAAATGGTAGGTAATGGACCTTTTAAAATTGTAGAATATGTACCCGGATCATATATTAAATATGAAGCCTTTGATAACTTCTTTAAAGGTAGACCCTATATAGATGAACTTCTTTTTCCAATTATTACCTCAACAGACACAATGTTGATGGCTTTGATAAACGGTGAAATCGATGCAATGAAAGGGCTCCTCCCTGTTGAGGCATTACCATCGCTTCTGAAAGATGAGAACCTAGCATTTCATGTCTATACTAGGGATTTCATTACCCATCTGGGATTAAACACACAAAAGTTTCCACTTAATTATACACAATTCAGAAAAGCTATCGCGCATGCCATAAATAAAGAAGAATTATTAAAAGTGGCCTGTCTTGGATATGGAATAGTAGGACCTTGGGGAATGATAGCACCGACATGGTCATTTTGGTACACTGATGATGTTCCTTCATATGATTTTAACCTAACAAAAGCAAAAATGATCCTTGATGAGATGGGTTGGGTAGATAGAGACGGAGATAATATAAGAGAGACATCTGACGGGGTAAAGATAGCATTTGAACTAGCAGCAATAGATGGCAACGCTAGATTAGCAGAAATAATAGGCGATTCAATCTCTCAGCTAGGAATTGAAGTAGATGTTGTGATTCAGGCTTGGGCCACCTTAAGAAGCAGGATTTATGAAGAAGTGGGTGCCCCAGGGAAAGTTGATTCATGGATATCAGGAGCTTCTGCTGGCGATCCTGAATGGTTGTACTTTAGATTCCACTCTAGTCAGATCCCGAGATTAAATGGTTATAGTTATAATAGTTCAAGATTCGATGAAGTTATTGAACAACAAGGAAGGGCCGTAGATCCTAAGGATAGGCAAGCTCTAATCTATAAAGTTCAGGAGATATTAGCCGATGAACTACCAGCTATAATCTTGTATTATGATTCCCCACCAGATGTATTTAGAATAGATCAATTCGTTGGTTGGTCTAAGCCACTGATTGACTCGGCTACAACTGAATGGACCTACATGAATGTTCGACTAAAAGAATTGACTGAACTTAAGAAAATGGGCTTAAACTTGCTCGAATATCCATCGCCAACCATTTACATTGGCGATCCCGTAATAACCAGAGTAGAAGTAAAGGATGATCAAGGGCTACCAATTGAAGACGCTAGCCTTAATCTAATGATTAGTGGTGTACCTGAAGAATACTCCTTAAACGCCCTAAGTGGGGGAATTTATGAAATAAATCTTGATTCAAGTACTTGGAGTCCTAAATCCTATACTTTGAGAGTTGTCGCAAATGCAAAAGGGTTCGAAGAATCCTTTATTGATTTCTCATTTAGTGTAAATACGCCAATTCCTCCAAGCCCACCGCCAACCCCTGGTTTCTGGGAATCTTATGGAATCGTAATTGCCGCAGTAGCTATTGTCATCGCAATAATAGCCGTTTTCTATGCGCTTCGTTCCCGATAATTTTTTTTTATTTGAGGAAAAAAAGTTGAAATTATTTGTATTAAAAAAAGTATTTTCATTTATTATAACATTTATATCAGTAATTTCGATAATTTTTTTTATTTCTAGAGCCATTGGAGACCCGTTCCAGACATTCATGGATGATCCAAGAGTTACAGAGGATGTTGTTGCTAGAATAAAAATGAAATTTGGCCTTGATAAACCATTAGGCGTACAATATTTGAACTTTTTAATTTCAACGTTTAAAGGAGATTTCGGTTATTCCCTTCTATTCCATAGACCAGTATTCAAAATTATTTTTTTAAGACTTCCGTGGACTCTTTTTTTATTAGGAACCTCAACAATAATCTCAACTATCATATCTTATTATTTAGGAGTTTGGTTAGCATGGAAGCGTGGTAGTAAGCTTGATGTCTATGGTACCAATTTTTTTATGTTTATAAGGTCAACGCCTCACTTCTGGCTTGGCATGGTTTTTCTTTTATTATTTGGTTACTATTACTCGATTTTTCCACTTTATGGAGCTTTAACACCTGGAGCAGTATATAAGAATCAATTAGAAAAATTAGTAGATATTATCTTTCATAGCATTTTACCAAGTGGAGTTTTAATTATTCGAAAGATAGGTACTACCCTTTTATACATACGAAATGCTTCCTTAGACGTGATTAAAGAGAATTTTGTCAATACAGCAATAGCAAAAGGACTAACTGAAAGAAGGATTGTTTATCATCATGTAGCTAGAAATTCTATGCTTCCTATGGTAACGATTACTGCTCTTCAATTTGGTTCATTAGTTGATGGAGCAATATTAACAGAAACCGTCTTTTCATATCCAGGAACAGGGAAGCTAATATATGAAGCCATTTTAAACAATGACTACTTTCTAATTCAAGGAGCATTCTTCATGATTGCTCTATGCGTTCTTTCCGCTAATTTAATCGCAGATTTAATCTATATGAAACTAGATCCGAGGGTTAAACTGTGACTACTTCCCTCTCTACTCAAGTATCTTTAATAAAAAGAATAAAGGAACAATGGCAGGTCTATAAAAGAAGTCAAAGAGGGGTAATAGGCATCGGTGTTTTAGCTTTCTTTGTTTTAATAGCCCTCTTTGCACCACTATTTTCACCATACGACCCCTTTAAGCGAGTAGATCAACCATTTTTACCACCAAGTAAAACACATATTTTAGGAACTAACGATATAGGGCAAGACATCCTTTCTGAATTGATATATGGTGCTAGAATCTCTCTGATGATTGGTTTTTTAGTTGCTTTTAGTACAGTTTTAATAGGCACGTTGATTGGACTGATAACAGGTTATTATGGCGGAATCGTAGATGAAGTATTAATGAGAATTTGTGATATAGTATTGGTATTACCCAATATTCCATTAATGATTTTATTCGCATCCCTCCTAGGAAGACGAAGCTTTATTGTAATTATATTTATCCTTTCAATTACAGCTTGGCCAACAGTAACTAGACTTGTAAGATCAACAACACTTACTTTAAAGCAACGTACATATGTAGAAGTCGCAAAAGGTTTAGGAGCCAAAGATTTCCATATAATATTTAAACATATGTTACCTAATGTTATGCCATTAATTTTGGCAACAATGATTTTTCGAACAAGCGCAGCCATGTTGGCCGAAGCAAGTCTCAGTTTTCTCGGTTTAGGAGACCCGACAAAAAAAAGTTGGGGGATGATGTTGCATTTTGCAAACGTATCTGGAGGATGGTGGGCTAATGATGGAAAACCGGCATATTGGTGGATATTGCCTCCAGGAATTTGTATAGCAATTGTAACATTACTCCTAAGTATGATTGGACAAGCATTAGAGGAAACCATAGATCCAAGATTAAGAGAACGAAAATAGTAAGAAAATAACGCTTATCATAAGTTTAGTGCGTACTACGCGTATGCGCACGCGAGGAGGAGCAACTCATTGAATATATCATGTCAAAGAGGGGGGTAACTCCATGACTAGGCGGAATTATCCGGGCAGCGCACACATTACAATTTTCATAGCATAACACTAAAACCTTCGTTTCAAATGCGTATTTGTATGAAAAATTATTTCCCCACCAGAAAAGGAAAAACTACGGGCACATACTCCGCATCAGCAACGACGAGTGTGTCAACCAGGTCTACAAGCTTAAGAAGTACGGCTCCGGCTCGCTTAAGACGCACGCAAGAGTCACTCATGACAAGGAGGGACGGGGGCTTCAGGTTCAGGCCTCTCTCTCGACGACAACCTTCCCTGAGCCATTGTTGAGAGCGGCTTTGAACAACCAGCCGTCGATCAGGTACCTCTCAAGCTCGTCCTCGTGCACGACCTTCTGCTCCAGCTTTTTGCCTACCGTGGCGATCTCCTCAATCGCCAGCACTCCCTCGATCTGGAGGAATAGCCCGAGCGACTCCTCCCTCGACGGGAGGTAATAGGCCTCTCCGACCCCCTCCAGCTTCCAGCCGCCCATCCTCTTAGTCGGGTTCAAGCCTATGATCGGCTCCGCGATCATGCGGAACCTCTTCCGGAAGTGCGTCGGCGTCAAATGGGTCCCGGTGGCCCTCCCGAGGTCGGACACGAGCCTCGTCAGGTCGTCGGGGGTCATCCTACCGCCCCGGGGGTTCGTAAGGAGGGGCGTGTCATCGTGGATCTCCTCGCCGGCGAGCCTCCTCCTCTCTAGGGACGCCCCGAGCGTCTGCGTCCCCTCCCTGCCTATGAAGTTGGCCGCCCACACCTCCTCCTTCTGGCTTCGAAAGACCACGTAGAGCCTGTCTTCGCCGGCTTCGTAGTCAGCCCTGACATGCAGGTAGGACAGCCCGACTATGTCCTCCCGCCTCCAGCCGAGGCTGTTGCACACATCCATAGCGAGTCTTCCCTCCAAAGGAGCGGCGAGTCTGGCCCTCACGAGGTCGGCCCTGACCGGCGGCCGTATCCTTCTCTCGGCCCACTGCTTCGGTGATTTCTTCACGAAGATGATCCCGTTCGACCTGAAGAAGCCCCTTAGGGTGCCGTAGAACGTCGAGCACGATTTCCTCGCGTAGCTGAGTTCCTGCTCCATGTAAGTGAAGTAGTCGTCAACTAGATCCTCGGCCCAGTGAGAGCCGGGGTCAGACTTCAGCGCATCCCTGGCGGACGTAGCGAGTTGGTCCGGATCGCCTGCCGACCAGTGGCAGAACTGGGCCATCCTCTTCGCGTACTCCTCCTTCGTCCTTTTCGAACCGGTGGCCTTCGAGAATTCACGGTGCCAAGTCCTGACGGATTCGAAAGCCGCTCTCTCTCCTGGTTTCGGCACCCTCATGCTACCCCGGATCCTCTCGAGGAGCCCTATATTGTAGGGCAGCTTCGAGGTTCGTCTAAGGGTTCGTTGGTTAGTTATGGCGTATGTTTTTAGGCGTGTAACAATATTTTGAAGATAAAATGGCTCCAGGTCCGGATAAGATTCCATCTCCCGCGCGACTATGTAGGTAGCGAGGCTGACAGGTAACTGTTTATAACCCCTAGCGAGAATAATGGAGTGGCGGTGGGGTGTCCATAGAGAAAGGAATCTATCCCGGATCCGTGCTCCCCCCCAATCGGGAGTACGCATAGCTCCCCCATTTTTCCTTCTAAGCAGATACCTGTGTTGCGTTCACTCGCACAAGAAGGAATCATTGCTCAATCTAAAGAATGGTAGCCAGGAGCAGTTTCGAACTCACGTCGGAGGGTCAAAAGCCCCCTATCCTGCGTGCAAGGTTCGCTCTGTCCTTTTGTGGCCTCATGTTAGCACAACTTTCATCAGAAGGCCCATTATGTCGACCCAGGTCTTTCTGACCTCGTCTTTTTCCGCCCCCATCATCAGGTGGCTGTAGAGCCCATCGCGCAGGGCCAGAACCCCTCTTGACAACGATGAAGAATCGACGTCGGCTCTTATCTCGCCCTTGCCCTTCATCTCGTCTATCAGTTCCACGAGACCCCGACCCCAGTCCTCTGCGACCTCAGCCAACATCTTCCTCAGCGCCTTGTTGCGGTCTGTTTCGCGAAGCAGGTCAACGCCGAGCGGTATGCTGCTCAGACGTAGCTCGAGCATCTCGTCGAAGAACTCGCCGGTGGATATCGACTTCAGAGAACCCGAGTCCAGAAAACCTCGCACGACCCTGCCCCTCCTTTCTCCGTGGTGTCTCATCGCTTCGATGAACAGCTGCTCCTTGCTCTCGAAGTACTGGTATATGGCGCCCTTGCTCACACCCAGGTCGTCGGCTATGTCCGCCATTCTTGTACGATAATATCCCCGTTCAGAGAACGCCTTCAGGGCTTGTTCGATGATTCTCGTCCGAGCTTGTTCCTTGTATTCCGGCACAACTTTGGGCATGGTAGAGTCCCCATGGTATTGATGCGAAAAGATGTTTATATAACTGACCCTCAAGTTAGAAATACTGACCCACAGGTATGTTTTTATTCTCAGAGGTCATATGGATTTTGGTGCGCCCAAGATGGATGAAGAACTATTTTTTCGCTTACTCTTCATAGCCATCTATGCCGTCTTCTTCGGTGTAAGGATACGCTACCGGGTGGAGTCCACAAGAAGGGAGCCTGAACGGCGTCAGAAGGCAGAGAGCATGGCTTCTAAGATGCTGATCATCGCTATACTCGGTTACCTCGTGTCGATCGTTCTCTACATGCTGGACGTTCCCTGGACCTCCTGGTCGCGGCTTGCGATGCCTCCTTGGCTGCGTTGGCTGGGCGTGATTGGAGCAGCATCATCTATCCTACTTGTGGCGTGGACCCACCGCGCACTGGGTAGGCAGTACTCCGCCGAGTTTGCCATCCAGAAAGACCATGTTCTCGTGACGACGGGGCCCTATGCTAAGACCCGACACCCGATGTACACGGCTCTAAACATGTTCTCGTTCTCCATGGCTTTGACGACCTCCAACCTTCTCGTTCTCCTCTTCGCGATTCTTGTCATCTTGCCTTTTCCATGGATTGCCAGAGAGGAGGAACAGGTGCTGCTCGAAACCTTCGGTGAGGAGTACCGAGAATATATGAGAAGAACCGGGAGATTCTTCCCACGAATACGACAGAGGTCTACATAACTGGAAAAGGGCGATTCGCGCTCGTGTTTAAAATAGAAATTAGAATCCGTAATCGTGTATTTAATGGATGGTAGCCCGGGGGAGATTCGGCTCCCGTCGAGGGGTCTGACCCATGATTTTTTCGCGGCGTTATCGCTCTTTCCTACATCCTCGTGTAATGGAGCAGCTCTGAGCCGATTTCGGTGAGCTCGTACCTCGATCCGAACCTCCTGACGACGCCAGACGCGATGAACCTCTTTCGATTCCCGAGGGGGATCGACTCGAGGGACGTCTCACCTCCCAGCAGGGCTTGGAGGGAGTCTCTGTAGAAGTGAACCATGTTGAGGAGGCTCCTGTCGAGGCCTCCTTCTGCTTCGATCCGAGTCCCATCCGAGGATTGTGCCTCTCTCTTTTGTTTTAGTATGCTGGAGCGCATGTCTTCCTCGCCTATCGAATGAGTGTCTTGATATGTGCCCAGATAAGATGTCCTCAAGCCCGATGCTGGTGTCCCAACATCATTGATGGGAATCAAGGATGAATTATCATATCGTGCATGCACGAGCCTGGAGGATGGTAGCCCTGGGGAGATTCGAACTCGCGTCGGAGGGTACAAAGCCCCCCATCCTTGTCTGCTCTCTTGCAGATCATGGCATATTTGATAAGAGTCTACTGGAGAGAGAGATTCATACTTGAGGAAACAAGATGAAGGCGTACGAAGAGCTGACCCATCGCGGCAAGATGCGGAGGATCAGGCGGATGGCACGTGAAGCCCTCGAGGCCTACAGATTCACGGGAGCTCGGTTGAGACTCATCGTCGACGCTGGCAACATCACGTATCGCGTCAAGGCCGAGGGCCAGCCCGTGGTCGAGGAGGAGAATGACCTCTATGAAGACGACTGCTACCTGCTGCGGCTCCACTGGCCGGGGTACCAGACGGTGGAACGCAGCAATTCCGAGCTGGAGTGGCTCTCCGCACTATACGAGGCAAAATTACCTGTACCCATGCCCGTGCTGACCGTGGATGGGGAGAAGTCGGTGGAGGTCTCCGTCCCGGGCGTGCCCAGGGCGAGGCGATGTTCTCTTCTACGATGGGTGAAAGGAAGAATGGCCAAGAAGTTCGTCCGCCCCTGGCACATGAAGGCCATAGGCAAGCTCATAGCTCGACTCCACAACCATGCGTCGAGTTGGAGACTACCCCCGGGCTTCGAGGGGAGACACTACGACCGCAACGGCTTCTGGGGGGATGACACCGGCACCGGCTACTCCTCTGGCGAGGTGTGGCCGAGGATTCCCCGGCGATGCTTCGAGGCCTTCCGGGAGGTGACCACGCGGGTGGAGCAGGTCATGGATGAATGGGGGAAGGGGCCGGACGTCTACGGGTTGATCCACGCCGATCTGGGGACGGAGGCAAACGTGCTGTTCCGTGGCAGGGAGGCCCGGGCCATCGATTTCGACGATTCGGGATTCGGTTATTGGGTATATGATCTGACCGTGCCCATGATCGACTGGGAGGGAGAGGATGTGTGGCCCTCATATCGGGAAGCCTTGTTGAAGGGATATACGGGGATCCGATCCATGCCGGAGGAGCAGCTGGAGCAGTTGGAGTTGTTCCAGGCATCGTTTCGGGCCATGGAGATCTTCTGGGGGACAGCGTGCATGATGCACAACCCTGACTCGTCCTACTGGATGGAGAGACGGGAAAAGGCGTGGAGGCATATCCAGCGTTACCTGAAGAAGAACCCTTCGAGTCAGTGAGACTTCGATGTCTCAACGCATTTTCGGGGAGTTCCGGTTAGCTTCCCTTTTTCCACGATGATTGTACCGTTTACTATGGCGTAGTCGATGCCTTTTAGATAGAAGTTGTGGTTGATACCCGCGCGCGGGTAAGACTTTGGTAGCCCGGGATAGGCGACGTAATACGTTTAATATTGTCTTTATTTTTTTCTGAAATGGTTTGATTGGTTCTTGCATAATTTAATATTGAGATTGATCATGGTCTTTTATTGTAAGTGAAATTTAAATTAAGTCTGTGCGCGCGTTTTAAAATCGCACGATCTTCCATAGAGGTACCAAACTATTGTGAAAGTTATTATCAAGATGGGGTATCCGGTAATCAGCCACAATAGGTCGAGGACCGCGGACATGTTGTTCAGGAAGTGGAGGGCGACGGCTAAGAGGTAAGGCGGTAGCGGCCGGTTCTTGGCTATGCCGTAGGCCGTTATGGGCGCGGTAAGTGTGTGGAAGAAGATCCCTGGCAGCCTGATGGCCATAGGCGCCCCCAGCATGAACACGTAGATCAGCGCCTCGGCCACGCCGAACCCAAGGCCTACGATGGAGCCCAAGAGGAGGATCGACCTCTCTGAGTCGGCCTTTCGGTACATGAGGGGGTAGGCCTTCGCGAACTCCTCCATGAAGGGCGTGAAGATCGTGGCTGAAATCAGTCTGGCATACGACATCGGCATCGTCAGGATTAGCCGGTTGAACATGGTCTTCGTGTAGAAGACGAAGGGGATGCTGACTAACATCCCGGACAGGAGGAAGAAGGATCTCTTCTTGAGGTCGAGTC
>Ga0209636_10002688_pt1 | contig 18135 bp, 14 predicted proteins | sample DeeMarSWOR152_54_FD_187464 | JGI IMG/M metagenome (GOLD analysis project Ga0209636, IMG submission 187464) | Marine sediment microbial communities from White Oak River estuary, North Carolina - WOR-1-52-54 (SPAdes) (version 2) | ecosystem: Environmental > Aquatic > Marine > Intertidal zone >... | reverse complement strand
AATATCAAGATTAAAAACTGACCTGTATTTGATAAATAATTTTGGGCCTAAAAAATATAATAAATAAATAGAATTTAGATCATTATATAACAAATTTACTGCTTTTTTCCTCAATTCTGTATGATTCAGCAAATTGTTAATCACCGTTGGATTATTCCATCCACCACCACATGCATTAAGAATCTTTTCATTTCGATTCAAAAAGAACAATGCCTCATATTCATCAGAAAAATCCCAGCCAACAAATAAACCTAAATCACGCAGCATTTTTGTAATCATAGAAGTTCCTGATCTGTGCATACCTATGATGATGAACGGTTGTTTTGATTTTGTCATGTTTACATCTCCTGTGTGTTATCGGTCTGGTTTATATTTTTGGATTAATTTTTTTAAAATAACCTTGTCTTCCTCATCAAACTTTAATAGATAAAGTATAAAAAAAATAATAAGAAATACAAGAATAATTCCGAATATCAATATCAAAATAAAATTTAGATGTAATAAGCATAAAAAACGATGGAAAAAAATACCTACTGCAGCGGCCAAGGTAATGGCTATGGTTCCTTTTATAAATTTAATATTATAAGGATGAATTTTAAATTCTATATATGTTTCCAAAAGTTTTAGAATATTTACAATTGTGATAGATAAGGTAAAGCTAATTGCAGCTCCTTCGATTCCATATTTGGGAATAAAAATAATATTTGCAAAAATATTTAATATAAGAGTGCAGATAGAGTTTAAAACTTCCCATTTTTGTTTTCCAGTCATCAACAGAACTGCCCCGGTAGAACCGGCAGAGGCATTTACAAGCTGGCCAAATGCCAAAATAATCAATGCTCGAGTTCCAGATGTAAAGGAATTGCCATATATTTTTAAAAGCTCAAATTTAAAAATAACAATCAAAGCAAAAACAAATAACGAGAAATAAAATATCCACTTTGTTAAAGTTTTTAACAGCCTTTTAAGCTGTTCTATATCGTTTTTTTCGAATAGTTCAGAAATATGAGGTGCAAAGATTGCATTCACCGATTGAAGCCCGAAAATACCCGGTGTGGTTATAGAGACAAGTATAGTATAAATCCCTACCTCGTTTGAATCCAGAAAATAGCCCAGCATTAATATATTAATTTTACCAATCATAAAATATAGCAGGCTAACAAGCAATAAAGGCAATGAATAAAAAAAGTACTTTTTTAGGTTATAAGTTTTCGATTTAGAATTGAAGATCGTTGAAAAATTTCGAAACATAAAATATAGAATACACCCGATACCAAGAATCCTTGAAATGATCCTAGCAACTATTACTTCGAATAGCTTCCCTCCTAAAAGCAAAATTAAAAAAATAAGTACAATAAAAATGATTGGAACCAGTATGTTTTCAAAGTTAGAACCAATATCAGCTCTTTTACAGGCTCGTAGGGATGCTAATCCTAAATTGAATAGTGTAATGACAGGAATACAGGTAGAATAAAGCTTTAAAACATCTATTAGATCATGAGAATGAAATAATTCTATTGCAATAAAAGGGGAATGAAAATATAACAAGATTCCAAGCCCTATAGAAACGAATAAGGCAATTACAATGTTATCCCGTAATAATTTTTTGATCTTGCCTTTATCATCGAGATTAAATACAGGAATAAACCTCACAACACCACGGTCAAAGCCCATTATGCTAAAAGTACTTAAGATTTGTATTGTAACAAGACCGAGCTGATATCTTCCTAGCAAAGTAGCCCCAAGTATTCTTGCAAGCAGGACACTTGAAAAAAAGCTTATAATCTGGAAACCAACTTTTCCAATGAATACGATGCCGGATTGTTTTGAGATGGATTTTAGTTTATTATCAAAATCAGCGTTCGACATCTATAGAAAATCCGAACTTACGAACTGTATCAATTTCATCATTACTAAATATAGATAGATCCTGTTTTTTGTATCGCCCCGTAGATAGAGGTACTTTTACTAGATCTATTAATTTATCAAGGTTTATATGATCAATATCTTGTTCAAGGAAATCTAATAAAGTATTTATTACACGGCGGGGATTATAACATAACTCTTCGAAATTTATCATTAAGAACCTATCACGAGACATTTCTTTTCCATAAGCCAGAACGTTTTCGTTTGCTTTTATCCAATACTCAAGTGCTATTTTAGGCAATGGAGTGGAATTATCCTGGGATTTTATGTTTAAAATCTGGCCCCATGTGTGTAACTGAGCCTGATTGCGACTGTAAGCCATATCCAGTCCATTGCGTATAGTGTGTATATATTTTAAGTCATCAAAGTATTCGTTTAAATACTTGATATAAATATGGGTATTGGGCTCTTTCCAGCCCCAACCAATATGTTCAGAATTTAGTTTTTTAGCTCTAATCATTCGATAAACTCGCTTGAACGGCCATAGTCCCCTTCCTGATTTGCCTAAGCCACCAAAATGAATACCACAAATCGAACACTCTATTGCTGCCCTGAAAATGAATTGAAAATCTCCTACCTTGCTACCAAGAAATCCATGCATTATATCTCTAAAAATACGCAAAGCTTTAAAAATTTCGGATTCCTTTTTTTTAGAATTTTTAATATACCATTTTGATCTTTTAAATAAAAGGCTAAACCATAAATTATCATTGGCTGAATTAAGATCACTTCCCATATAGAAATTAATGTGTTGCATTATTTCAGCAATAACTCGGGTCCCGCTTCCGCCTAAGCCACCAATGACAACAGGTCCTGGAAATTTTAGACTAGTGGTCATTATTTTTCCTATTAAATATCTAATTTTCGTATATTAACTCATCTGAATCGGAAATGATAAGTGCATTGTTGTTTATCATATTACTGACTTGAGAAATAATAGCCAGTAGCATATACCATATAACAACAATCTGGTCAAAATAAGATACTCCCATAAAAGATACCAGATTTACTAACAAAGAGGTTCCTAATCCCCACAATAATATTTGCATTGGTAGTTGATTTTCAAACTTCTGGAAGGCTTTTGCAAGGGCCGTAAAACATAAAACTATTATAGTAATAAATAAGAGTAATGTCACCAGACCACCATCAATACCAATGCGGACATATTGGTTTGTGATGTCAAAAAGGCGGTAACCCCAATGGAGGGTACTCTTTGTTCCGAATAGCCACCACTCTCTAAAGTGTTTGATAAATTGGTCGAACAACAGGAATCGATGATAACCTGTGGAAGCGCCAAAAACCTTAATACGCCAAAGTAAAGCCCAAATGGGTGCGTCCATAATGATTTGAATAATAAGTATCATGCAACTAAAACACCAGCATATTAAAGGTAAAAGTTGACGAACTGACCATATCAAAAGAACGGACATCCCAACCAAATAAGCTAAAATTGGACCGCTGGAAGAAGCACTAACGGTAATAACTGTGGCTGCCAGACTACCAACTATTGCCAATCTCCGATTATTAATATCTTGCCACCAGAGAGTAATAAACAAGGGAAATAGTACGGCACCAAAAGTGCCGGCCAAAATAGGGTGCAAAAAAGCCCCCTGACAACGCATCCTGCCGTCTCGTATAACAGTAAATTCGGGTACATCCCCAAGAACTGAGAAGGAGTTACGTCCTGTTGCACGTTCGATTATCATGAAAGATGCCACCAGAGCAGAAATGAACACTAGGGTTTTGATGATTCGTTCAATATCTTTAAAATTTTTAATGAGATATCTGAACAGAAAATAAATACCAAGGGCATCAAAAGAGTATCCAAGACGATTAACGAAAGCTTCTGGCGTTTTCCAGTTAATACTATAACTAATAACCCTGGCAATCGCCCAAAGTATAATCGCGAAATCAATTGCATTGAGTCTTATTGTGTGAAATTCTGACCGAATGAGAAGTCGTGCCCATCCGAAAAAAATCAGAATACGCAGCATAAAAAAATCAAGTGTGGCAAATACAAATCGTTGTTGAATTGGAATAATAACAGCTACCAGCATTAATGGTACAATTACCATCCGCCTAGGCAATACAATTATTAACACACTCATAAATAATGTAAAGCCCAAAACAAAGGGATGAACGACTGTATCGCCAAATGTATTCCAAATTTGATTATCTGTATCCATTGTGTAGTATTAACTTTTTACTGCTATCTATTTCAAAAATTATTAAGAATTCTTTAAATGAATACCATATAATGCTTCAAGATCCGGTTTTAGTGTAATGCAAACCAATTCTGTTCAGGCATAAACGTGCATTTCTATTTATCATTCGAAATTTATCACCTAACTCGACAGCTAAATAGCTCGCTAGTTTTCCACGTCCATTAAATTGTCCAATAAAATGCACATCTCTGCCGCATTTTCCAGCTAAACCTGCTTTAAATCGATATGTTCCTAGCACCTTCTGTGGATTTATCCCACCGAGGTCATACCAAAGATATCCGGATGATTTAAGCCATTCGATCACGCGCCATTGAAGCAAAAACGAAGCTTTCAAATCTCTTCCCTTCTTATTCGTCGCCCATAAAATTCCAAGCCCTCTATTACCAAGCGCGGAAGTAACGGCGGCCGAAACTGGCTCGCCTTTATATTCACAAACCATAATTCTCATCTTTAAGGTATCACACAGATCTTTTTGAATTAATCTGATCTCGTTAACATTTACAAATTCAACAAATTTCTTAAACGAATGCATCTCTTTGTAAATATCTAAAAATACCTCGTACAAATGGTCGCTGTCTCCCTCTATTACATTCAATTCATTTCTCTCAGATTTTCTTAAATTATTCCGCCAGCTCGGTTTAAGACCCTTATGTAATTCACTCAATGAATTTGACAGATCAATGATAAACGTTCTATAAGGAGATACTGATTCTTGCCATATAAAACCTTCTGATTCTATTATTTTCTTTATCGTATTTGAACCATCGAAAGCCTCATCTGGAATTATTCTAAGAACATAACCTCGTTTTACAACATATTCCTCTCTTAATGCATGAATCGCCCGACGAAACGTATCCACATTATTTTCTCTTTCTCGATGCTGCCATAGTGGTCCCCACCTCAGGTATGCACAACCTACTCCAATAATTGGTAATTTCAGAATCCGCAACTGAGCTGCGGCTTCAACTTCATTATCTTTCTTAAGTACAAGGTGACTTAAATTGTTTTCGCCCCATAGGATCGAGCCATATGACCATGTTTGGTAAAGTGAAGCATCATTAAAACACTTTATAATATCAGACCATTCATCTTTCCCTGTTCGGTCAACTTCAACACTATAGTCAGCATTCTTTGTGTTCATCTTAACATTTTTACAAGTAACAATATAATTATGAAAAATGAAAAAGCCAACGTATACATTCAAGATTACGCTTAATTTTAACTAAAAAATTTTTCCTTTCAGAAGGTTTTATTGTATATAAAATGATTTCTCCAACAATCCGGATAATTTGATGGAGGAATAATATAGCCAAGTAACATATTTGCGAAAACCTGTTGTGATGTTTTTTCCAATATTTCAAACGTGCGCGTCGAAATTCGATATAATATTTAGTCGGTGCTGCCGCAGAACTTCTTCCATTATAATGAATAGCTCGGGCTTGAGGAAAGTATACTACCTGCCATTTTGCCTGCCAAAATCGTTTACACCAGTCAATATCCTCACCATAAAAGAAAAAATTATCATCAAGCAATCCTACCTCCTGTAAACCTTCTCTTCTAACCATCCAAAAAGCACCAGATGCTACATCGACCAGTTGAATAATATGTGAAGCTAACTTTATATGTTCACCGGCAAAAAGTTTTATATTTGGAAAGATTTTATACAATCCAATAGCAACACAAAAGTTATTCCATAAAGTAGGAAACCTTTTACAAGATAATTGAGGCGTTAAATCTTGATTCAACAACTTAGGTGCCAGTATGCCAATTGATGGATGTTCGTTCATATAAGCTCGCATTTGATGAAGTGTGTCATCCAGAACAACAATGTCAGAATTAATCAGGCAAACATAATGTCCTTTACTTCGCTTTATGCCAATATTATTTGCTTTTGCAAAGCCCAGATTCTGGTCATTGCATATTATTTTCACCTGGGGAAATCTTAACTTTACTGCTGCTACTGAACCATCTGTAGAGCCGTTATCTACCACTATAATCTCAATAAAAAGCCCATGAGTCGTATCTATCAAAGACTGCAGGCATTGTAATAAAATCTCTTTTGTGTTCCAATTCACAATAATGATTGATAACTCTTCCATCAGTCTCCTGGGAAATTAAACTAATCCTTCGAATTTTTGCTAATGTCTTATAAAATCCTAATAGCAAATTTAATTTCGCTATTCATTTACAGACTTATTTTTTGGCCTTTTCGATTTGCCTCAGAGCTTTTCGGATTTAAATATCACTGTCTTGTGGTTATAACCTTTTTTAATCTACGATTTCGAACTCATCTTTATATTGATTAATCCCGAAAACTTGTTGATTCCATTACCGATCATATTTTTCAAGGTTGTTGCCATTGGCAGCCAGCGATAAGCCCCTAATGCTTTCAGCTTGAACTCCAAACGCCAATCAGTTGGTGTAACTTCAATTCTACCAGTGACATATTCTTCTAGTTTAGTAAATGCAAGAACCGGTTCGATTGTAAAAACTCGTTTATAGCCTGCCTGCTTTGTTAATCCAATCAATGTTTCGTTGTATTCACCGTATGGAAAACTGAAAAGTCGAACCTGATTTTGTAATATTTCTTCAAGACTACGTTTGGATTGCAATAGTTCCTCCCAAACCTGATATTTATTCAAATGTAAAAAATTTTGGTGCGACATGGAATGGGAACCAAATGAAATCAATTCATGATCTTTTATTTTTTCTAATTGTTTGACAGTTATAATATTTGCTTGAGTACAATTTTTAGAGAAATAACAACTCCACGTTGGAAATTTTCCCAAATAACCTGTAGGAATAAAAATAGTAAAAGGAATTTTTCGTTTAAGCAACTGTGGAACTATATTTTCGATAGTACAAGAATATCCATCATCAAAAGTAACTGCTACGTGATGAATATCTTTCTCCAATTGGGTTGTGATATCGACTGAAACAGGTGTTGCTAAACTAATTAAATCATCCATTTGTTGGGAAAATCGTTCTAGTTGCTTTTGAGTAACTATATGGTACAAAAGCACGACACAAGTACCCTGGCATGCTTGACCGATCATTCGTTTTATCAATTTTAATATCCTGTCCCACAAGTAGAAAGAAATGCTAATTATCAGTTTTAATAAACGATAGGCTTGTTTCATGGTCATTAAAATTTTAGATGTATAATTTTAAGCTATTTTTCTCTTACCTGTAATCCTGTTGGTGGCTTAGGTGGTATTATATCTCTGCTACCTAAAGGTATAATATATATATGTACACCTAATGGTTCAAATGAATCCTCAAAGTATCCACCGCTTACTGTGATCGTCCTTTCCTCATTGTATATATGGATATTTTTTTCAGTGTCAAGCCCTTCAACTGTAAACCTTACTGTTTCACTTTTTCTTTCGATATTAACAGCAAAAATAAATGGATTGCCATGATACTCTTTTACCATTATATCTACATGCCCTCCATTTAACTCTTGAATGCTAACTCCTTTTTTTGAATCAGGGCCAAGGATTACAGGAGTTAAGTGCTCAATATGGTATCTTGCATTTCGCAAAATTTCAATATTTTCGTCTGGGATTGGACAAAAATAATGAAATAATGATAGTCCTTTAACACCATGAACGATACTGAGCCAAATCAAATTGTTCAATTCTTCGGGAGTGGGATCTGGTGTCCAGCTATAATCTTTTGGCCAACCACAGGGCTTATCATGACCTACACCATTGTAATCATGTAAATCCTGAGTTTCAATAAATGCAATTGTTGGAAATAAGTCGTAATTCCATTCCCTTGCTCTGTCTAAGGCCAGAGCATAGTCTTCCAATGAGATCCATTCCGACATATTAACCTTATTGGCGTATTCATAAGGATAGTAGTCTATAGAAAAAATATCAGTAACAGCGGTTTTTTCACCTTCGAATTTATCTGCATTATATAAATAACAATATTCCTTTATTCGATCATGATGCCATCGACTCTCATTACGAGTAAAATTATAACCGGTAAAATTAATCCATACAGGATGGTTTGTATCATATTGATGAGTTAATCTGGTCCATTTATGAATTGTAGTTGCAGGATTATATTTATCAGCATCGCCTAAATCTGGTTCATCATCCCAGTACCATGCGATTAAGTTATCAGTATAATTTTTAGTTTGCATTACATAATCTATAAGTTTATCAGTATCTGAATTCCTTGGATCATCTTTATTGAAACCATCCCATCGATTTGGACCTGCAACATAAAAGTCATAAGTTTGGGCAATAGCCAAGTAGTCTTTCCAGGTATCAATATTATGTTCTTCATACCAACCCACTGCTAAAAGTATATTGATACACGAAGCGATAGGAGAATCAAAATCTGATTTTTTCAGCATCCAACTTGTTATCGGAAAATATGGTATTCCGTTGATACATATAGCATTATGCTCATTAATTCCAACTTTTGGTATTCCATTATGAAGCGTTGTCCATTCTCTTGTTTGTCCAGCTATAATTTCATTGTTAACATTTTGTATTTGTACTAACAAGCGATGATTACCGGCTTGCAGCGATTGATAATCGGAAACAAAGATTTCTTCTGGTTGTAAATTAGCACTTTTTTCAAAAATAGCTATTCCATCGAGGATTGCCTGTAATTTATCTGTTGGATCTACATTCTTAATCTGACAATATATTTTCTGGGCAATACGAACTTCAGGATTTGCCATAAATAATTCTAATTCGGCTGCATCAATTGAAGTTAGAAATGGACTAGCACTACTCCAAAATAAATGGAAAAATATTTGTACGACCAATAATAATAAAGTATTAAAAAATAACCTGACAAATTTCTTCATAACTCATTCCAGATAATTAAATGTACAGACGTTTTTATATTATTAATATAAGAATGAAAAATTTATTTCAAAGATAATGTTTTTTAAAAATTTGGTGTACTATATTTATTATTATCATCTAATCCTGAAATTATCATAGTAACTCTAATTACGCTTTAAACGCATCCGTTTTAATTGATTTTTTCTAAGAAAAGTAATGAAATTTGGGTCATCTATTCTTTTTTCACGCAAAAATAAACTCTTTAAATAGCCTATAAACATTGACAGTCCACCAATTATAGTATATTTCTCTATTCTTTTGATAGTTCTAAGAATAAAGAATATTGGATGATAGCCCATAATATAGCACCCGATACCTTCTTCATAAGCGGCCCTGACTTTGCTGGAAACCGAACCCATTGGTCTTAGGTGGAAAAATATTAAATCCGGAATGTTACTTGCATTCCAGCCCTTCATTATAGCCTTTATATGGTCAATCCCATCCCAGCCCATGCCAGGAAATAGGCCGCCAATTTCCTTAAAGCATTGAGCTCTGTATACTTTTGATGCGCCAAAGGTATCACTTTCGGCAATCTTTTCCGGGACCCATTTTCTGTTTTTTTGTACAAAACTTATACCGCTCGAAATTCCCAGCTTTGGTTCCATGTCAAATTTCCCAATGATTTTTTCAAAATAATGGGGAGGCAATATCAAATCACCATCTAACTTCACAATATATTCAAAATCTTCATTCTTTATTCTTTCGAATCCATCGTAAAATGCTTCAACGATTCTCTTACCTCTTTTGCGATTTTTGTCGTTCAAGGTTCTATTTACCAGAATAATACGATCATAAGTCTTCATTTGTTCTTCTATAATATCTCTTGTTTTATCTGTGGAATCATCATTCACAATAATCCATTTATATGGCTGAAGTGTTTGATCTTTTATCGATTGTATGGTTTTTTTGATATATGCTTCTTCATTCTTTATAGGCGTAATTATGATATACTTACACATGATACTTGATGCTTCCTATTTGTTTTTTAAATCCGAAATTAAGCGATAAACAATTTGATGATATATTTTCTTCGACTGGTTCCAACCATGCGTTTGTAAAAAAGCGTGCGAATTACATACCAAACTCCTTTTTTCTGCTTCATCTTGATATAAAGAAATCACCGCTTTTGCAAGTTCATATTTGTTATTGGGTTCAAAAAATTTTACCATAGAACTGTTATAATATAATCTATGGGCTTTTGTATTTGAAATAACAATGGGAATACCAAGTGAAATATATTCAAGAGATTTCATACTTACGGCTTCATCCGAAAAAACAGAATCTTTAGTAGGTACAATCCCAATATCCGCATTCATAAGAACTCTGGGTAATTCGTAAAAAGGTACTTTGTCATAAAAGTTGATAACACCATCCATATTGAATTTTCGAGCTAATGCCTTAAATTCGCTATCCAACCTCCCACCTCCATATATATGTAATTTAACATCTGGAATGTTTCTTTTTATTATGGGCATCGCATTAATTAAGGTATCAACACCAAAGTGTTCTTCAAGAGATCCATGATAATATAAATTAAAATTATTGGATGATCTTAGAATGTTTTGTGGTAGAGGTCTAAAGAGATGCGTATCCGGGACATTCAATATTACGGTACACTTTGTTTGAGACACTGAGCGCGAAACAAGTCTGTTCTTCCATATATCGGTAACTGTTATCACATGATCTGCAAATTTGGATGAAATCTTTTCAAAAAATTTTAGGATTCTGATGATAGTTTGATCTTCTGTAACAGATAATTTACGCATAAAAAGTTCAGGTCCAATGTCATGAATATCCAGAATTATTTTGGCACCTAAAAGCTTTGGTACAAATGCAGCGAAAACCATAATATCTGGTGGTGTAGTCACATGAATCAAAGTATATCTTTTTTTCACACCCCAGTAAGTGAGAAGCAATGTAGATTTTAAAAAAAATAAAACAATACGAAAAAAATAAAGTTTCATATTATTTTCAGCAAAGGGGCGAGTTTGTATGTGATAGAGATTTATGCCGTTAAAACATTGATAATTTTTATCCTTTTTATTTTTTCGGATATCTATAACGTCAACTTCGAATCCATTTTCGGCTAACGCCTTGGCTTCACGATACAGCAGCGCGGCATTACTGAATACCATATAATAGAGAAAACATGCTCTATATGGATTTGAAGTATTTTTTCGCTTCTTATGAATTAGGAAACGTTTAACTCTTATAAATGTTCTACATAAGCCATAACATATCTTCATTGATAACTCGTCGGAGCTGTCAATCCCTTAAAGTAACAATAGCTTCTAACTTATTATAATCAATTATTATTTCTTCCGAATTTTCTTAGTTAGATCATAACACGTTTTGATATTAATATAAAGCAAAAACTTAAAACGATATATCAACTTCAACTACTTATATCTAATATAATTACATTGCTATGATCTAATAGTTACAAATTACATAGTAATCCGCAATAAATTTATTACACCTCAAATTCTTTCCTATATTTTTCTCTTGTTTTCCTTTTAACAGAATGTTGATTAAAGTACTTTCTATATCCATTGATATCGTTTATATCAACACAATTTAATATCACACCAATAATTCTTGCGTTACTTTTTTCTAGTAGTTGTTTAGCCATTATAGCAGCATTATTGCTAGTATCACCAGACTTAATTACTAGACAAACACCATCAACTTGATTACCCAAAACGATAGTATCTATTACCGGAATTAGCGGTGGTGTATCCAGAATTAATAGCTCGTATTGTTGTTTGAGTTCAGTGATCAACTCCTTCATCTTCACTGTTTTCAATATTTCAGAGGGATTTGGCAGCAACGTACCACAGGGGAGAAAACCAAAATTATCTTCTATACTTTTAATCACCTGATTCAAAGCCGCTTTATCAGTCAGCACATCTGTTAATCCAGGTGTATAGTTCTGATTTAAAAGTTTGTGAATTAATGGAAATCTGAGATCACAATCGATGAGTAAAGTTTTAATGCCAGTATGAACAAATACTTGAGCGATATTGACTGCTGTCAGGGTTTTGCCTTCTCCAGAGCCAGGACTTGTTATGATAATACTGTTTAGTTCATTCTCAGTTTTGATAAAAGATAAATTTAATTCCAATGCACAGTAAGCCTCTCTTATATAGGAATTCCCATTAAGTAGGTAAAATTGCTTATTTGAATATGGATCCATTGTATGGAGTTTCCTTTTGATGAATCCAAAAGTGCTGCTTGAATCAATAGTCGGAATTGAAGCCAGAACCGGTAACTCCATATAATTTTCAACTTCCATCTGAGATTTGAAAGAGGTATCCAGAGATTCTAGAAAAAATACAAGTCCTACACCAAAAATCAGCCCCAAAACAAAGCCTAAAATGAGATTTCGAACTTTTTGTGGTTTAACGGGTGCATCGGGTTCCTCAGCCTTATCGAGTATGTGAATATTTCCAATCTTACCCGCTTCGGTAATTCGTGCTTCTTCACGTTTTTCTAAAAGCAGAGAATAGATTTTATTATTCACATCTCGCTCACGAATGAGACGCAATAATTCTAACTCCTGGCGGGGTAGCCTTTGCAACTCAGCCTCATAATCTGCCATGATTTGCTTTAGCTGTCTTTCTCTTGCTTTTAGGGTTTGTAAATTAACTTCCAAGACAATAGATTCTTGTAACAAATCTTGAACTTGGGAGAGTGGATCAACAAGATGTTCCGTTTGAGCTGTTTTTAAAAGCTCCTGTACTAATTCCTGCCTCGTCTGATTAATTTTTTGTTTAAGAGCCAACATTTCTGATGGATCTTTGGCAGATATCTTCACCTGATGGGAAGTGTACTCCATTTCCAATTCTAAGATTCTTTGCTTCAATTGTTGCGCACGAGTACTGGATGTTGTTGTGTAGGACGGCGCTAATTCTTGCTTTTTCTGTTCAATAAACCGCTGACGTTCCTCAAGTGACTCCAGTTCGGTTTTAGTTTGGTTGTAAATAACTTCAGTTTCTGTAATACGTTGGAGAATATTAGTAGAAGCATCGTTAAGAGAGATAATTTTATTTTTCTCCTTAAACCTCTGCAAAGCTTGTTCTGCAATATCAAGTTTGTCTTGAGACACTAACAGTTGTTTTTCTACAAAGTCGCGAATGTTAGATATCTCTTCACGATTTTTTTGCAAGTCCCAATTTATTAGCCGTTCAACATATACATTAGCGATAATTTTTGCTGCAACGGGATCGTTAGCCCGAACTTTAATTTTAATAATATCGGCCCCTGGCACCGATCCTGCGCTAATATTTTCTTGGAGTTTTCGCGCAATATATTCTTCAGGAGTAAAATTTGCGGAACGATGTTTCGATAATTTAATAGTACGGATAATTTGTTCAGGTAACGATTGTGCAACTTCTACTGCTAACTTTCGGCTTTTAATCTGTTCGATCATATTAAGCATTATGCTACTCTTGTAAAGTGGCTTTATCGTAGCATCCAGGGCAAACCTAGTATCTTTTGGTTCCGTGGAGATTATCGAGGTCTCGGCTTCATATATAGGCGTTAAAATCTCATTGAAAAGTATGACGGAAACAAGAACTCCAACGACACTAAAAAAAACAATCCATTTTTTTCGTCGCACTACATTATAATAATCAAGAAAAATGGAATGTTTAGGTATTTTATGTTTTATATTCGTGGTTTGCATTTTTAACTCCAATATCTGATAATTAAATTAGTCCTAATACCTTCTTCCCCAGCGGATGATAACGTATAGCATCCCAATTGCAGTAGCGTCCCTTACCAAATTAATAAAATTTCTCCATGTAACAATTTTCGATGGGACATGTATAATATCTCCTGGCTGCACTAATGGAATATTTTTAAAATTTTCCGAATTTAAAAAATAATTAACATTAACTCGAACTTGTTGATTAGTTTTCAAAGCAGGAGAAAAAACTTTGACCTTATTTAAGTTTGCTCTATCAGTTGGTCCACCGGCCATATAAATAGCATCTAAAAGGTTCGTACGAAAAGAGACGTTATAACTTCCTGGTTTTTCGACACCTCCTAACACTTTTATCGTCGCTGTCAGCGGGACGCCAGGCACAAAAATTGTATCGCCATCCTCAAGGATTGGCAAATCGGAAAGGTCGCCTTCATGATAAAATTTTTCCATGTCCACTATATGATTTATTATTTTTGATCTTCTTCCTTTTTTAATCAGTTTAATTCGGTCTATTTGAGCGCCCGGAATAAAACCTCCTGCCTCTGCGATTGCACCTTGTAAAGTTGATATATTAATAATAGTATGAACACCCGGCCTGGCTACTTGTCCCAAAACAATTACTTTTATGGGATAACTTTCTGCTAAGCGCACCCTGATTAATGGACGCTGATCCATATATCCCCTAAGCTGTGCCACCAGTATCTTTTGAACTTCCTGCAGGGTAAGATCTGCGACCAATAGTTCTTCTAAGAATAAAAAATTAATCGTCCCTTTAGGACTTACAGTGACATATTGATTTAAACTTTGATGTTCAAATACAGTAATTTCAATAACATCACCCGACTTTATTTTAGTCTCTTGGGCAATTGCTATCGGTGTATGCATTTTATTGATCATCACTATAAAGAACACTGATAAATATATTATATTTTTTAACACACCTTTCTCCTGGTAATTTTATATACATTTTTATTTGTAGTGAATTTATTTTCTTCCCAAATAAACTATAATAAAATCTATCGGAATGAAATAGATAATATTTGACTAAAACTAATTATTTGTAAATTTATATGAAAAAATAATAAATTGCTAACTTTAAATTTATATATAGTTTGTAATATAATTATTTTATAGTCTATTAAAAACATTAGAATATAAAATTATTTGTTGTAATAATCAAGCTTTAAATGAGTTATTAAAAATTTTTCATTATTTTTTTCCCTCGTCTTTTATTAATATTTTCGCCCCACTGAAAAATCAAATATTTACTTTTACGCAAAATAGATTTTTTAACGTATATATTAATAAAATGCAAAACATATAAATCTACTTCCTCGTAGCAAGTTGCGAAGTAAGGCTAATGTATTTTTTAAATTCATACAGTGAATCTTTGGGGAATAAAACCGTAACAAATTATAAATATAAATACTTATATCCATACATTTTTAAAACATTTTTACTTAATTATAAATTACAGTATTACTTAATTAGAGTCTGTCCGAAAATGGGGATGTGCCAGGCACTTTTATATTCATGTATCATTTAACAAACTTAATTATCTTATTACAAAATCAACAATTATAAACATTGGAAGCAATTGAAGTGCCTGGCACATTTCACCGACATCTTTAGTTTTCGGACAGACACTAAATAGAAATCATATTTGTAAGGACAAATAAAATAAAATCGATCTATTAACTATAAGAATTACTTTTATCAATGGGGAGACACACGAATGGAATAATATAAAGACTTAATAATTACAATTCTAAAATTGGGGGACTTTTAAAGATGAGGGATATAATACAAAATGTGAAATCTGTACTTCAAAAGCAAACAATTAAATATCAAAATTCATATCATCAATTAGATGAAAAATTATGTACTCCGGATTATTTTAGGCGACGATTAACGATTGAAAAACGGAGAGTTGAAAGATTAAATTATAACTCATCTTTAATCATTTTTTCTTTAAAAAATCACAATAATAATAATGGAAAGAATGATAAATCTTTAGGATTAAAAATCAAACATTTTGTTGAAATTATTTATTCAAGTATAAGGGAAACAGATGAGATTTGTTTATTTAATGATCAGATGATTTTGATCTTATTACCAGATACAGATTATACGGGATCACAATACGTTTGTGCAAAAATATTTGATAAACTATCTAAAACTTATTCATTATCGAATGAATTTATTTATAATGACTTTGATATAGAGATTATCTCATATCCTGCAAAACAGACAGAAAATAAATTGCCAAAAGATATTCGATTAAATAGAACAAATGTAGAAAACATAAATATTATAGATAATAATTCCTCTAATAAAGAATCAAATAATTCTAATTTTAAAAAAAAATATATTAAAGGCTTAAATCTATGTGTTAGCACTTCTAATGGTTCATCCGATAATATTCCAATCTTGGATTCGTTCTTTTTGGATCAGCAATTAGTGTCTAATTTTCATTTATTGATAAAAAAAATTATAAAAAGGGCTATAGATATCATCGGTTCGATGATAGGACTCATTATTTTATTGCCATTTATGATGCTAATCGCTTTATTAATAAAAAGTACATCACTTGGTCCAATTTTATTCAAACAAAAGAGAATGGGATATAGAGGAAAAATTTTCACACTTTTAAAGTATAGGTCTATGTATAATAATTGTGATAGTTATGCGCATCATAATTATATTAAGAAATATATCAATGGTAAAAATGGAGAAATCAATAATGGATCCTTAAATAATCCATTCTACAAAATGAAAAATGATCAAAGGATAACACCCATAGGCAGATTTTTGAGAAATACAAATATTGATGAGCTACCTCAGTTGTTAAATGTATTAAAAGGGGACATGAGTTTAGTAGGCCCAAGACCTCCAATCCCTTATGAAGTTGATGAATACCAAAACTGGCACTATCGACGCATACTTGAGGCAAAACCTGGTATTACAGGATTATGGCAGGTATCTGGATGGAATAAAACTACTTTCAATGAAATGGTAAGATTTGACATCTATTATGCGAATAATTGGTCGATATCCATGGATATAAAGATTTTATTAAAAACAATTAAAACTATTCTTTTTTACGGTCAGAGTGTAGAAAAATATTCGTGAGCAATTATTTTAATAAATTCTATGAAGTTATACTAATAGTATTATAAAGAATCTTATAAGGGAAGAAATGGATATACTTAATATTGCTGTTGTTGGATGCGGTTATTGGGGGCCAAATTTAATACGGAATTTTAATCAAATACCTGATTGCAATACAAAAGAATGTTTGATTTAGCCAATGATAAACTAAAAAGGATGAAATTATTATATCCAACTATTGAACCAACAACCAATTTAGAAGAAATTTTGAAAGATCCATCTATTGATGCCATAGCTATTGCTACTCCCGTATATACACATCTAGAGATCGGAAAACAATGTTTAGAGAATAACAAACATGTTTTAATAGAAAAGGCATTAGCATCCTCTTCAGAAGAATGCATAAAATTAATCCAATTGGCTGAAAAATATAATAGAGTGCTCATGGTTGGACATACATTTGAGTATACAGCCGCCGTAATTAAAGCAAAAGAGATTGTTGAAAGCGGTGAATTAGGAGATATTTACTATATTAGTTGTGTAAGAGTGAACTTAGGCTTATTTCAACCAGATATTAATGTCATCTGGGATTTAGCTCCCCCTGACCTGTCAATTATTTTATATATTCTAAAAGAATTTCCAAGTATTATTAATGCACAAGGCAAAGCACACTTTAAGAAAGATATAGAAGATGTGGCAACTATTACTTTGAATTTTCCTAATGGAACGATTGCTTTTCTTCACAACAGCTGGCTAGGTCCCAATAAGATCAGAAAAGTTACCATAGTTGGTAGCAAAAAGATGCTTGTGTATGACGATATTAGCCAGAATGAGAAAATAAAAATTTTCGATAAGGGAATAGAAACTCCTCAATATTACGATTCTTATGGAGAATTTCATTTTTCCTATCGGTACGGGAATATTTATACTCCACGATTAAATGAATATGAACCTTTAAGACAGGAATGTGAACATTTTTTAGGTGCGTGAGTTCAAGTAATAAGTGCAACTGTTAGTAAATGGAACTAAGTTCATTACTACTTAGTAGTAATGAACTTACGAAAATTTTCATGGATGGAGGAAAAATGTCCCCAAAAAGTTGGGTCTTTATCATCAATCCTATGGCTGGAAATGGATTGGCTGGAAGTTACACTGATATTGTCGAGGAGATGATAAAAAAATATCGTGTTGATGCTGAATTGGTTCTCACTGAAAGACGAGGACATGCTACTGAAATCGCCAGTGAATATATTCAAAAGGGATTTGATCATATTATTGGTGTTGGTGGAGATGG
>Ga0209636_10002686_pt1 | contig 18145 bp, 21 predicted proteins | sample DeeMarSWOR152_54_FD_187464 | JGI IMG/M metagenome (GOLD analysis project Ga0209636, IMG submission 187464) | Marine sediment microbial communities from White Oak River estuary, North Carolina - WOR-1-52-54 (SPAdes) (version 2) | ecosystem: Environmental > Aquatic > Marine > Intertidal zone >... | reverse complement strand
CGAGATAACAAAATACCTCGAACCTGGAGAGATAATCCTGATAAATGAAGATGGCATAGCACAAAGAAGATCGGGTACAGGAGATGTAAACCAAATTTGTGCATTTCTCTGGATATATACCGGCTTTCCCGCCTCGAACTATGAAGGCATAAACGTAGAAATCGTCAGGGAAAGATGCGGCCGATGCCTTGCAAGACGCGACAAGGATATTGATGTCGACGTGGTCTCAGGTGTTCCCGACTCCGGCGCCGCCCACGGATTAGGGTATGCGATGGAATCCGGCAAGCCGTTCAGACGCCCACTTGTGAAATACACGCCGGGATATGGCAGAAGCTATACACCACCTTCACAGCAGACACGCGACCTCATCGCAAAAATGAAACTTATCCCCATCAAAGAGGTGATTAAGGGTAACAGCATCGTCGTGTGCGAGGATTCTATCGTGAGGGGAACGCAACTTAAGAACTTCACCATAAAGAAACTCTGGGATTGCGGCGCCAGGCAGGTACACCTAAGGCCTGCCTGCCCACCTCTGATGTTTCCGTGCAGGTTCAACCTTTCCACACGCTCCATACATGAACTTGCCGCCCGCAGAGCCATTCGCAGTCTGGAAGGTCACGACCTGAAAGATGTGTCAGGATATATAGATGCTGACAGCGAAAATTACCAAAGAATGGTGGATTGCATTAAGAAGGATTTAGATGCCTCAACACTCAGGTATCAGAGTGTGGACGATATGATTGAGGCCATCGGGCTGCCCAGAGAAAAGCTCTGTCTCTATTGCTGGACCGGAGAATGTCCAAAACCAGTACGTCCAAAAACGGCGATGGATATAGTGGAAGTAAAGAAGCCGGCTGCAAAGAAGAAAACAAAGGTCGCACTCTAAGCGTGATTTCACAAGTTATTTCTAAAACCAACGGGCAGTGACTTAAAGATTGAAAATCGAAAGTCACAAATCCAAAATAAAGTTCGTCAAGTTCAGTGCAGCAGCAGGCATTTATGCCAGCCTTGCCCTTTGTCTGTATCAACCGCATTTCAAAAATTTCCATTCCCTGCAGTATCTTTTGATTGTAAATGTTTGCCTGGCAGCTCTGGGCTGTTTTTTGCTGAGTCGGCGATGGGTAGCTTCGTTTGTCGGCTCTTTTTTTGCTGGAGCCATCTATGGTTTTGGGCCGTTTGGACTCTGGTTGTCCGGTTACCACCCGACGGTTGGTCTTTTAGCAGCTGCTATACCGTGGCTGCTTTGCCCGGCTACGTTGTGTTCTAAAAGAAAGTGGCGGTGGGTATGTGCGCCGCTCTCAGCCCTGCCGTTTTTGGCCATACTGCTGGCCTTCCAGGTTTCCACCCACTACCGCCTTTTCCCAATTCCAATACACACCAAGTTGCACTTAGCCGACCTGGCCGGCCTGTTAGCCCCGCTTGTTGCGCTTGAGCGAACGATGCCTTTAGTCAGCTTCTACCATGTCCCCATAGCTGCACTGGTAATGGGTTTCTCTATGCTGCTCAGGGCCCGGCGGTTCGGCATAATGATAATCTTTGCCGTCGGCACGATATTGGCTTTCTGCAGCCCCTTTTTCAATATCAGTCCGATTCTCTGGCTGACCATCCCTGTTCTGTGCTGCTCAATCCTGATTGGTATGGGGATGCAGGGACTTGTTTTAGCCGGCTTTTCCGACAGAAAATGGGTCCTGACTACAACGGTGATTATGGCGGCCCTCGCCATTATAGCACTACTTCTGGCGACAAAATACTACGACATTTTTGCAGGGCTCGGAGCAAAATACGCAAGGCTTCTCGTGCAAACCGCAAAGCTGTATATACTCGGTGCAATCACGACAGCCGTATTCTTCTTTATGGCACGTGCAAAACTGCGACTTGCTTTCCTGCGATGGATCATTCTCTCCCTAGCAATGGCGGTGGACATACTCTTCTGCGCAAGCTTTATAACATACAGGGTTCTCTAAAATGCAAACGATTACGGCAGATGTAGCCCACATACAGGCATCGAATTAAGAGAAGGTCTCCCGCTCAATGTGACCGAGGTAGAATCGGCCGTCCCTCTGCATAAAACTTATGATTGCGTCAAACTGCTGGTCTATAAAACGAGTTTCATTCGAGACCAGTGCAATCCCAATAACTGCATGTGTCTTTTCATCCTGATGGTCGACCTCAGAAACGGAGACGTTGAACCTGCTTTTCAATCGGCCGAGCAGACTCTTGACGATGCTCCGTTTTCCCTTCAGCGAGGTTATCCCCTGCATATGAAGCTCAGCTTTCATCACGCCGACAATCATACTCGATCCTTAATACTCGTTCTTCGTATCTGCTCTACCATCCATCCTATATCAAGCCACCAGAAAATAATATCAAAATCGCACCGCCGGACCAATACTCTGTCAATTAGACAAAAAATACCGAAGCCCCAAAACCGTCAGGAAGAATCTCTTTGATGTGACCCACAAGGCTCCCTTATCGTTCGTCAATTATGTCATCTGCCATGGCTTAGGATGTCCATTACCTTTTTGTCGAGAGGGCCTGCAAGCCGCTTTCTTATCTTGACTTGCCATCTTCGAGGCATCGCACCAAACGCTTCTCTTATCGAATCCGCCTTCCCCTTGTCAATGAGAGCTTCCAGCACCCTCATTGCCGCTTCTTTGTCTTTGGCCTGCTTCTCAGGTCCCGGTCTTCTGCTTAGAACGACCAGCTTATGCAATGCAAAATTGGCAGGGTGAGGCAGCATCACAGAGATTCCCTCAACCTTCGCCGTAATGGTGCTTCGGGCGAGAAAATCCAGAAACCTCAGCGCCTGGGCATTCAAACCAAGTTCAGGCAGAGGGTACGGCTTGTCGGAGGCCCTGCCCCGTTCGGGAACGAGGAACTCCACTATGAGCTCCGGGTGCTCCAATCTGACGTATCCTTCTGAGCCGGTAAAACCGACTACGAAACCAAGGTCCCTCAATAATTCCGCGACATCAACCTTGGTTTTAGTTGACGACGGCCATGGAATAAGCAGATCCACATCCCGAGTTTTAAGAGGTGCCAGATAGGAAGCGTCGCTGAAGAAGTCCTTGTAAAACAGCGTACACCAGCTTCCGACAATTACAACGTCTTTCAAAACACCCGCCTTTTCCAACCTTCTCAAGACTTCAATACACAATTCATACTGACTCTTTGCCACGCAACGCGGTCCTTAGAAATTTGATCTGCTTTTTCGTCTCAGACAGCAATTTACGATATTGGGCCCTGTATTTCTTTGCCTCGTCGTACTTCTCGACTTCCTCATCGGAGAGCTTGCCTTTGTATATAAACTTAGGCCTGCCCTTCTCCCTGACCTGCAGGTAGTAATACTCGTGCCCCTTGATCTTCTTTTTCACGAGGCAGCCTTTGGGCAGCTTGGCCAGTTCCCTCTCGTAATTCTTCTTCATTGCCAGGGAATTAGCGAGTTCTTCTTTTAGAACACTCTTTATGACTTTCATCTTTGGTCTACCACCCGAAAAAGAAAGTTACCATACAACCTGCAATATAGTATACCTTGTATGGTAACCCGCGCCAACAGTTACCATACAATGGTGCGATTTTCAATATATGTATGGTAACCACAGTTTATCATATCCGTGCTTAAGCAAAAGCCACGACAGCCGCAAGACAACAATATCAAAATCACCCCGCCAGGTCAATCCATCGCCGCAGTGTCAAAAAGCCCACCGACCGGAAAACTGTTGTGTGCTTAGGCCCGATGTGATACTCTAACACGGCAAAACCATGAAAACAGTGTTTCCAGGAAAACATGCTATAATGACTTAGGAGATTTGCTATGCTTGCAATATCTGAAGACTTGGCACCGGCGATTGCCTTTTCCGCAGTGGTCTTTCTGGGCCTGACCTTTCTGATAGTATTGGCGGTCCGTTCGGTTCCGAACAAGCTGTTGCTGCTTGGCATTCTGATGGCAATCACAGCGGTTCTCTTGGGAGCCTGCGTGCCCGAAACAGGAAGGCTCGTGCTGGCACTTTTGATACCGGCGATAATCCTGATTTTCGTAGGGGCTATCTGCCTGGCTATCGGCTTCGTGGCCAAACTGGTCAAATCCGACAGCAAAGACCTGCCCAAGGCCTAATCAATCAGTCACAGACTGCACAACAGACTCCGAGCCACAGCTATACATATATCGACCATTGATCCTTCGCAGGAGTATTAAGTCACGCTTTCACTTCCGCTACGATTTGCCGAGTCTGGGGAGATTGCAGCTTCTGGGCTTGTTTGAAGGCGGCGATGGATGATTCGTTCTGTTTCTTGAAAAGCTCATTGCCAGCGATAATCTCCTGCAGTGCACTCGACTTTGCTCTCGCCTGCTTCAGAAAATTCACCGCCCTTGTGCCGTACACTCCGCCTAAGAGAGCACAGATGCCGATACCCAACTCCAGCGCGCTGTCGGCTACCTGCCACGCATCGGGCCGTTCCGCCGACTCGGCCAGAGCCGTCCTCCCAAGCTGCCAGCTCGATTCGCTAAGTATCTGTTCGGCAGTGTCAGCCTGCGGCAGCTCTTTCGGCAGACCATAATACGAAGTGATGGCCCTGCTCTGAAGCTGCGACAGTTTAGTCAACGCCTGCAACTTTTGCGAAGCAGCTTCGTCTTCGGCTGTCGCCGCAGCGATTGCCGCTGTTCGACTATGCAGCCAAGCGTTTTGCTTCTGTGCCTCGTCCGGTGCAAAACGCAGGCTGTCACATCCACAAAATAACAAACAGAGCACAATTGAAATCGATAAAAACTTTTTCATCTTTTCACCCCTTAATTTCACATCGTTTCGATATAATATCATTACGTGGTTGATACTGGAAATTCGCCTATGGACACAGCAAGAAAATTCAAACCTAAAACCATACTTCTATGGCAAAAAGTCGCAGACCACCCTGAGGCTCAACGAATCATGAGGTTATTTCCTTCTGCCCAGGTGCGGATAATAGAACATCAACGCAAGTCCCCTTCGCCGGAAATATCAACCGCCCAGACATTGCTCGCCGGAAAAAGAACCTTGATGATAGGCCAGACCTCATCATTCGTTGGAAGGTTCGACGGTCGACTCGGCGCTAATCTTCATTGTTGTCCCTACTATAAACTGGTGCCCATCTCGAATGGCTGTCCCTATTACTGTACATATTGTTATCTGGCGTTTGTGTATCGCAAGTACTCACCATTTATCAAGATAAATATCAACTACGACACAATGTTCAAACAAATACGAAAGACAATTTGCCTCACAAGAAAAAAAATCAGCTTCAACATGGGTGAGATGCTCGATAGTCTTGCACTCGACCACATAACCAATCTGACAGATAAATTAGTTCCATTTTTCTCCGGTTTTTCCAACGCCTACCTGATGCTGCTGACCAAGAGCAGCAATATCGACAATCTGCTTGCCATCGAGCCGAATGAACATACAGTCGTTTCCTGGAGTCTCAACGCTAAAGACCTAATCGAACTTTACGAACCGGGCACGGCCAGTCTCAGCGAGCGAATCAGTGCTGCAAAACTCTGTCAGGACAGAGGCTGGCGGATACGATTTCGTATTGATCCCGGTATTCTCTATCAAAACTGGCAGGCCGGCTACGCCGATTTAATCCAGAAAACACTAACCGACACCAAACCCGAAAACATAACACTCGGTATGTTAAGGCTTCTGCCAGGCCACCTTCGCCTTGCAATGAATGCATATGGCAATCGCGCCAGAAGGCTCTGTGACCATAAATTCGTTAAAGGAGCCGCCGATGGTAAACTGCGTTATCCGCCAAAAGAACGCATCAATTTCTACTCCTTTCTAATTGATATGATTCGCAGCTTCGATAAAGAAGTCTCTATCAGCCTCTGCAGAGAAACACGCGAAATTTGGAAAACCTTTAAGGACCGCTGCGAACCCAAAAAATGCAACTGTGTCATCTGGTAACAGTCACGCAATAGAACTCTGTTTAACTATCTTTCTTTTCACAGATGGTTCATACAGACCGCTATAATATACATAGGTATAATTCTCGTTATCATTTCTCTTTGGATACACCTGCTGTGTTAGTACCTGTTTTTCGCTTGAGATCCCTATTGCTTTGCTCATTCGTCGTACAAGTGATGTTTGAAACTTATCCTGTAGAATCAGCACTCTTCCCCTGTGACTACAGAGCCTTTCGATATTCAACAATCCATTAACAAGGCCGTTAAATCCGCTTTCTTCATTTAATGGCGATATAACATAGGAAAAGATTATTATGTCGTATGTACCAAGGTTAAGCCTTACGCGTTGAAGTTGGCTCATGTTGTCAGGGAACGCCTTATGAATACTAATCATATGGTTGTTAATGATACTCTTGGTATGTCCTGTCCTCATGCGAAAATAATTGCGCAACATATCTTGACCAGTACCAAGACAAATGCTTGATGTATCATTTAGTACATACGTTATATTCACTGTATTACCTTTTGGCCATTCTCCCACACACCCAAGATGCTCAAGAAGACTCTCGAGCATATCAGTGACTGCTAAAGAAGCAACCGCAGGTACTGAACCGACATCAAGAATCAGTAAGTGTCCTGAACCGACAATGTTTAGAAAATCCTGAGAGGTCATATAGTCAATCAGACTATTCTGTGATTGGAAAAAATGCCGGGTAAAGAAAACATCCAAAAACGCTCGCATGCTTGCCGGAGTATTGGGATAGCGAGTATCTGTTTCCGAAACATCACTTCTTGGCAATCTGGATATCTGATACCTTAATACTGATCTCACCGCATCAGACAATTGCCATATACCATCCGGGCATAAACCTTTGTATACAAGATTTTGCAATGTTTCGCTCATAGCTCTGTCTAATTTGCCACAATCAAAACGTCTTCCACTGCATATCCGTCGGTGGATCTTTAGTTAAGGCTTTTTCTAGCGCCTGTAGACGGTATTCGTAGGAAATGCTCTTTGCCGAAAGTGATTCGAGCTTTTGCTCAACATTCTTCTGGCACTGGCACAGATAAGTTACATCACGCTGCAGAAGGTCAAGCTGCCTCTGTAAATTGATCCAGCTGCCCACAATTAAAGAGGCCAGAAACACCAATTGAACCAGCACAGAGACATTTATCTGCCGATTAAATTCCCAGCCCCGTGGCTTGTCAAACTTGGTATCATCCATCCTGCTATTAGTTTCCACTCGCTTTTCTATATTTCTCATCACTTCTGGAAGGGCTTGTCCCAATCGCTCCGGCTCAGACAAACGTCCCTCATTTTCTGTTCCTCGTACTTCATTTCCCACTTCATGGCTCCGCATAAAAGACGTTCTTATTACCAACCCTAAGCATTGCCGCATACGTCCCCACCGACAGCGTCCCCTCTTGAAGAAACGACTCAGCCAGATTGACCGCCTGCATTTGCTGACCGATTTCGACCGGTATTGAGCCGGGCCCACCTATCTCCACGGCGACAACGTTATATACATTGTAGGAGCTATGGCTCTTTACCTTAACCGCCCAGCCGGACTCTCGTGCGCCCGGTGAAGTAACAATCGACACCTCCCGTTCCTTCTGAGAACCCTCTCTGGCAAGCCGTTCCAGGAACTCCCGACTATTAACGCTCCCCTGACCATTACTCATAGCTGTGGCAACCTCTTACGAACAATTTTCAAATTCGTACACTGCTTTGTAAAATCCATCTGCACCCGCTCTATCCAACTCGTGCTGCGGCTATCACTCTTACAACTGAGAAGGTCTCTGCTCTCAGGGCTGGACGTCACCCTGTCGCCAACTCTGTAATCAAAGACAAGGTGCGGCGTCTGAACATCGAATGTCTCTATAACCTCAGCACCAGCCAGAGCTCTCTTCCGCACGAACTCATATAAGGCCATAGAGTCATCCATCTCCTCAGGCGTGCCAAGTGTGTCATCGCCTGAATTCGCAAAGATGCTCTGGCCTGATACCTTTCGATACTTGAACCGACGAGGCAGTGTAATTAAATGCTCAATCACAGGGGCCGCTGAGCCGACAGGGCCATCTGCAACTACACAACTTAACCTCTCATCACTGATAACAGATGCTGTAATCCTGAACTTCAAAACACCCTTCAGGGCTGCTATCCAGGTGTTCGCATCCAGCCGATCACTGCTGAGCCACACTCCACATTCATCAAGCAGGTTATTAAACGCATATAAGTACTGCCACCAGTGCAAACCGTTATCGAACGATACCTGCAGATAATAGCCAAGCGACCTGCCCTGTTTGTCGGTAGTAAGAGCCGGCCAGAAACGCCTGTGACGACGTGTAAAATTACTGCTCTCGAAAATCTTCGAAAAATCAAATGCATCACCCTGATTGTATGGGGCACCGCTGTAGTCACCTGCCTCGTTGAGACACCATTTACGATACACATCCTTGACTCGGTGAAAATCAGCATTCGTCGAAGGCGAGAACTCGTCATAATTGGTTTCCTCATCAACAGGATCCCAGGCCTTGACCAACTCGAAGGTCGCCTCATAAACCTTGAAATCACCCTGCCCAATGTACCTATGTGTCACCGGCCACAAATTTCTCCTGCTGCTCAGAGCCGCGATATTTGTCTTTGAGATGCTAAGCTGTTCACCGGCCCGCTGACAATTTAACTCAACCGCTCTGCCCATACCTTCTTTATAGAACACAATCGCCTGGCCTGGACCAACCGGCACAGGCCGGGGGATAAATTTGAACCTTAAGCCAATCCTCTGGCAACACCGATGTAGAGCTTCTATTACATTCAATCCCGTAACATCAAGGTCACGAACTATTTGGTCCTCGGTCAATGCTCGCAGTTGCTCAATGCCTATCGTCTGCAATTGGCCTCCCGGCAAATATTCACAGAGCAGATAATCAATTACTTCCGCATAGCTCCAAGACTCGGCTTGTGACTGTTCAGCACAAAAAACTGTATAGCTCCTGCCATCAACCATCATCGGCTCCGGACCAGCATTGGCCTTACCATCAGGATTGAAGACGGTATCAACACCAGCCAACAACAGACTCGAGCCGTCTGAGTCGCCCACCCGCTGGCCATAGACGGTGATGCGTCTTAGATTTGCGCTAAAATCCTTCGCTACGATGTCCACCCTTTCGCCGTTGGGTCCAATCTCTGTCTCAATGCCCTCTATTTGACCCTCAAAGAGAGGAAGAACAAAGGCTGCCGCTCCTGGTGGGATACCGTTATAAATTTGCTGGATGCAAACGTGCTCTCCCATCGCAAGTTCGGCCTCAATATCTTCAGCAGCGACCAAGTCGGCGCTCGCGCACGCAGCAGGATTATAAGCTAATCTGGCCCAGCTAAACTCCGGCCAGCCGCCGCGCACAACTTCTATCAGCTCAAGAAATGGACACAACTGGCCGCCAGCCAAAATTGAGACCGAAGCTGCCGGAAGTGCCATTTTCTTTTGTGTTGATTGAAAAAAGTCTACCCTGTTAGACATAACTCATATCTCGTATTTCGAGAGTCATAAATTGTCGTTTGTCACCTATTTTGTGAAATCCGGGGTACTGTTTCATTTGTGCTTTCCGTCAGACAGCTTTAACGCTTAGAATATTGATTGCACTGGGACTTGCGGTATTAAGCTCGATCTTTATCCGGGCCAATGAAGCATTTTCCATTCCGGCAGAGTCTTCAACCCTTATAGCAAACAGATATTTGCCTGTGTCGAGTGGACAACTTTTATAGCTGTAAAACATCCGGCCGACGTGGCTAATCGTGGCAATCGGGTTTTCATAATCGATTTGCCCCGTGCCAGCATCATAATAAACGTTGAAAAACGCCGGTGGTGACTGCTGTTCGATCGGACAATAATACCAGACAAGCTGTACTTTACTGCCGTCCACCTGCTGGGCTCCTGTCTCGAAAACACTATTGGGCTGCGGCTCCGCCAGCTCACCACTGTCATCTATCGAAACCTTAACTGCAGCAGCCAAGGTCTGTTCCTCACAGCCGCAATTATTGGCCCTACGAAGAACGTAAAAATATACCGAGCCGTTGTTATGCGGAACGTAGCTTGGCGGTGAAATTTCAGAAGCTTCTGCCCCTGAGACGGCCAGTATGTTCGTAAAATATATCAGATTCATGGCCGTCCCACGATAGAGCAGAGAGCAACCGGCTGTGCGAGGCCAAAAATCTCCTCCGGTCAAGCCCATCCCAAGCCTGGCTCCATTTGACGAGTCACCTTCATACAAACTATCGAAAAATTTAGCGTCCATTATCAAGCAATCCCAGGTTCGCGGTCCAAGGAGCTCTCGCCATCAGTAATACTCAACTCCAAAATCGTGTTGCCGGAAGAATCTTTTACTGCCATATCACCCGTTGTCTTGTTCTGGCTCATTTTATTGACCAACCGCATCAAAGCGTAAAAATCCAGCCGAACCTCTACAGGAATATATCGCTCAGCATTAGCCAGGTCGTTATTGCCATTTTTGTCAGCATCTATCATCCCCACAAGATCGCCGGCATCAAACGGTACCGTTCCGTAAGCAACACCGAATTTGTACCAGCCGCCTCCGATTTCGCTAATTGTCGGGGCACTACCGGACTTGTCGGTGCCTGCCAATGTCTTTAAGCTTTCAAAATCCATTTGAGCAGCTGCACCTGTTAGTGGCCCTCCATCCTTTGATACATAAAAAGGTATTTCGATCGCCGTATTTGCCATTTCTTAAAGCTCCTATCGAATAATTTGCAACCTGCTAAGATTAGCTGATTTTGCCCGCCTTACAAATTGATACTCCTGCAAGACAGCTCCCATCTGAGTTGCATTGTCAGCTATATCAGGCCTGCCTCCTCGCAACACATTTTTGTTCCTAGGTCTAACATCATCATTATCAACGCCCACGAATTGAGGGTTTTGTTCAATAGCATGTTCCGGCAGGCCGGTCCCGCCCCATCGGTCGGAAGCCGAAGGAGCTCCGTCAATCGCCCAGGCACAGCTATAATCACTGTAGACAATAGAACCTTTTGTTCGCTTGATGATCTTGCCTGTTTCGGCGGTATGCAGAACGAAGATATTGTTGTATTGGATTAGCTTCGCATCGTTATCGTTTAGTTCAATACAGTTATCAATGTTGTAGAACACACAATTCTTAACAAGAACAAGAGCAGTGGGATAATTGCCGATGATCCCGGCACTATACCCTGCTGTTTTACGTAGTATGCAACCATCGAGTACGAAATGACCACTACAATAAGCATTGATAAGAGGTGTCGTTGTGGCACCGAAAAATTCAACTTCCTTTGCAGTAACATATCGAGCCTGATAAGTATAAACCGCCCAACTCTCCGACGAACTGTAGTATCCCCCTTCTATGTATATCATGTACGCGTTGTAATTACCGGCATATATCCCATGCTTGCAGCCGGATGAACTACAATAAATAAAGGAGAATCCTTTAGAGGCTACAGTAGCCTCGACTGAAAACCCGTTACAATTAGTTCCGGCATCTTTAGCGTAGATATGCCTGAATTCGATGTTATTGATGTTATTGATGTAAAAAACATGACAGTCTTGGCCGTTCCCATCGAACGTAATGTAGGAACCGGCGGCGAGTTCAACCCCGTTATCGTCAACTCCTATTATGCGTTTCCAGATTCCAGAATAACCATAACCTCCACCGACATCAACGTCTATCCGGTCTCCCGCTCCTGAAAATGTCTCTGCCTTATTCGTCAATATGTTAACATTATGATAAGCAACCTGGTCAGCTGTCGTATTATCCAGCGCTGTTTGCAGCTTGTCAAAAGCACCGCCGACTTTTACGTCACAGGTAGTTCCCGAGGAATAGGTCAACTCAATTTCAATCGTATCATCAGTTAGTTGTGCTGAGTTTACCCTATATCTCCCATCAGAGTATACTCCTGCAAAGTTTACGTTAGCAATCAATCCAGCAGAAACATTGGTAAACGCTCCAGCTTTGGTTATAAGCAACTTTCCTGCTGTACTTTGTGAAACATTACAAGAATTTGCTACACCTCCCCAGGCAATGGCTGCTGAAACCGGCTCACCGTTCGTACCCATTACATCCGAGAGAGATTTGCTTGGATTCTTTAAGTCCCCCCAAAAACTGGCCGTGCACCCTCCGCCGGCGTTTTCATCACCAGCCTTGGTGCCCCGTCCACCAACAAAGATAACAGAATCATCAGTTGACCAAATCAGTCCCATTTTATGGTTTACCTTTCAGCCATAGTCTTATACATGGTTTGCCGCCCTCTCTGTCGCATTCGGCTACCCAACCAGGAAAGTTCGTATCAAGAAAAGTCTTGACTTGACCTTGCAGGGCCTGCAGGTCACGTTCATCATCCCGATACTGTAACACCATAATGATGCCCTGTTTCATGTTCTCAAGAAAAGTGGTGCTCCCAGGTCTTTCACCCAGTAAAGTTGTTACTTGAGTAAAACTTAGAGATTGCACCTGCTCGATGGTGTAGTTTTCATCAAGGGCTATTAGCTTTAGCTTTTGGTATAGCGGATGATTTCTCATTTCTCTGCTCTTATGCTTCTTCTGTCCAGGTCCCGTGCTTGGCAATAGTGGCCCAATCACCGTTTGAATCAGCAATCAGTATCAAACTTTCACCAACCGCATCTGCCGCCTTGTATTTGCCAGCGGTCTGGCCGCTGTCATCCCGAATGGTAACACTGCCAGGATCAACTCGCAGTTCCTGTGCAGCCTGAACCGCAAAGGTAAATACCGCACCTTCCGGAGCCGATGACGGCAACGTAAGGGTTACCGTTGCAGTAGCGCCCAGGTTCGTGTGAACACTGCCGGATTCCTCAACTGTCAGTGTATCATCAGCAGTATGTGCCTCGATCGTCTCTTTCACCCCACCGGCCTCATATGGCATCACAAAATTATGACCCATACGACAATCGGTTATTGACTCGATATCCCCATCTGACGTGCTTACTATCGCCAAGCGGATATGAGGCGTGGTTGCCATATTAGGGAAGCTGCTGTATTCGTTGCTTACCAGACCGCCTGCCGAATTTAGATATACGTAAATGGCTGCCTTATCATCCGCCAGTGTATTGCCCGACGAGCCCTCATAGTTGACCAACTCTGTACCCAGCCAGAATTTGCCGCCTTTAACGCCAACATCAAGTCCGCCCTCGTCATAGACCCTCAAATCGTTCGCCCGCCGCGTACTCAGCAATATCCGATACAGCAATTTTCTGAACTGTAAATAATACGGCGATGTGCCAGTAGGGATATACTCAACACCGGTCTCACTGTCAGTTTGTAAATTTAATAACTCATTGTCAGATGGATACACTTCAGCCATAATACTCTCCTTACTACTCTCTTATGAGATGGCCAACACTAAATGATTTTCCTGCTTATCGAACGAAGAAATACTTATGTGTTCAGCAGGTCTTGCTGCCGGTGTCACCGTGACTTGACCCGTCTCACTGCTGCTGCTTTCGTTACCTGCTTCGTCGACTACCTTTACGGCAAATTTGTAAATGCCTGCGCACAAAGCCGGACTTATCCACTCAAATCTGTCAGCATCGAGGCCGAACCTACCGTGGGCAAAACTGCCCTTCCCAAATCCTGCCGCCGCCGCTGAGTCATCACCGAAATCACCTACGGCGAACTTGCTCATTCCAAATCCTGCCTTATCCTGACGGGCCGGCCAGATTCTAATCGGCGAATCATTAAGCACCTTTTCATAATCGATTTCCCCCGTACCATTGTCAAAGTAGATTTGAGCGGCTGCACCAATAGGCAAACTCTGACCACGCAACATACTGATCCTGACACGGCCACTCTGTCCAAATGACGATTCAATCTCACTGCTAAAATCAGTAGCCGCTTGCTCAGCATCGATGGCAAATACATCAACCCAAACTGGTGACCCTAAAGAGGTAGGTATCTGAACAATAATTTCCTTTTGCTGGCTGTCAACAGTCGTCCCTGCATATTGTCCGTTGACATAGATCTGATAAAGCTTATCCGCCCAAACCGACTGCCACTTTACCAAAGCAGTATGTGGGCTTCCGACCTTTTGACCGTCCGACCAAATGCCACAAGGTAACTCAAACGCCCTTACGTTTTCTATCCCACTACTGATAAGTGCCATTATTGCTGAACCTTTAACTGCGTATAAACGATTTCATAATCGACATCTACACCACCGCCGCCTGCTCGCTCTTTGCTCACCTTGAAAACATCAACCCGCAGATTTTCAAACTCCTCACCGCTGCTTGTTAATAGCGTATGTGTATTTCCATCCACGTAGGCCGATATTGCGCTGATTCTTTCATCCATTTGCGACCGGCTTTTCGCCCGCAGTACACCCTTCTGTTCAATCTTCCTGCTGCGTCCACCCAGATCAATACTGAGCACGCCGTCTAATCCCGGCACCGCTCTCTCTATCGAATCGCGGCTAACACCGCCAAACTCGATTTCTAATCGCTGTTCGTCAAACAAACTTTGCCCGTCTAAAGCGGCACTCATTTGCTTTCCTTCCGCAAACTAATCCCGAACTAACCTTACAAACGCTCCGGCTCTGGTGACATCAGCCACCCCGTCGGAATCGATATCGATGTTAAGCCGACACCGCTCTCTTGCCCTCTCAAAAAGTGTCTGATAATGCAGACTTTTCTTCCAGAAATTGTCATCCTTGGCCTGACTGGCCAACATTGCATACACAATTGAGATGACCGCAAAGACCGAAGCCCTCTTTAAGACATCTGCCTCCAGCACATTCTCGGCATCATAGACGCTTGCAGGATTGCCAGGCCTAATACCGAAGTGTTCTGTTAACCGAAAACCAACTTCACCGGCCTGTGGCCCAAACGTGTTGATGCGGTAGGATATACCAGTAGCAGCTGGTGGCGCTACGGCAGTATCTTCCGAATCCGACCTGATTACTGAAACGCTAAGCTGCGTCGCCGAATCCACAGATACTATCTCATACGCCCCATCCAGCAGACCATCTGCAGTATGCAGATATATAACACCACCTGCAGAAACCTGCGCACTTAAAAAATCTGCACCGCTTACAGTAAATATCGTCCCGCTGAGCGTCCCGCCTGTGCCTTCCGCCAATACCTGCCCTGACAGGTGTAATTCACCAAACAGTACAGGCTCATATTTCAAAATGTCCGTATCGTTTGAAAAACTAACCATTTTCTTTAGTCCCCTTATCGCAAGGCCGGCTTGGTCAGGTGCCCAAGGGATTGTTACTCCTTTGGGCACCCACACCAAAACGCCCCCGACCTATTAGGATTGCGTCCGATATCGAGCCACACTGTTTAGCTGATACTTAGATCGCGAATAAGTCCGTGTGCCCCTTCGTTCTTGATTTCCAGAGTATATTCACCAATCAACTCGCCGCATTCATAGTCACCACTGCTTGCCAGTGGTTTGAAATGGAAGCTCCGTCCCGCTAAGGGCAGCACACTGATACGAGACGAATCCAAGAACAGCGCGGCGTCCTGTGGTATCCACCGCGACGTCACAATTCTGCAGATGCCGAAGTCACTTTCATAAACACTAACCATATTGGTAAAAGTGGTATCGTTAGCTGCGTAGGTTCGACTATCAGCACAGAAAGCGTTTATCTGTCGCTTCTGAAAACCACCAACGACAATCAAATCCACATTACCATTCGAGTTCTTCCATATCTCTCTGAGCACGTAGTTGACCTTAGTCTCATCAAGGCCGGTACCACTTGGGAAGCCGGTATCGCCTGTATGGAAAACATTCGATGCGAGGTGCTGAATAATTCCCTTCATCGACCGCCTTACTGAGCCGCTGCCTTCGGGACTGCTGGTTGGCTGTCCTCCATTGATAACTGTATTTTCCAAATCACGAATCAGTTCCCGCAGCCTTTCCTGCTTTTGATAATCCAGCTCATCATCCAAACCCAGTTGGCTCGCAGCAATATCGGTGCCGCTCACTTCAACCGCAGCGGTAAATATCTGTGTGTAGTTACCGCACCTGCTTCGATTGGTAAACCTCACTTCAGGCTTGTCGTTGCCTTCAAGAGCAGCATTTCCTAGAATGTTAATGACCTGGTTATCGGCAAGATCTCCCGGTGTAGTGCCCGCATAGCCGCGAACGACCGTTAGAGTATCACCGTTGATGCCGGTAACAAGCATAAGCTCCTCCGACCCTTCTACCTGAATCTGGTCGCCCACACGGAACCTGCTACCGTTATCAACCACAAAATCTGTGTCTGCTGCCGGATCGGTAAAAGTACTATCATTGATAGCATCCCTATTAGGCAAAAGTTCATCTTCGAGCCATTCGTGATGCGTGCTCATCGCCTCTCGCATCGGATCCCCCAAAGCATCCAGCAAGGGAGTCTCATAAGGCGAGATTATCCCGATTAAATCAGATACATCTTCAGCCAGTTCCGGCAGAGTCGTACCCGCTGAATAAGTTGCTTTTCCTGTAAAAGCCATCTATTTCTCTCCTTTCGTTTACAACCAGCAATGTCACTGGTCGCTTTATCCAATCAAACAAAATTCCTTCGCAGTTTCAAATACTCCTGCAAATCTGTTCGGCTACCAGTCGTTGCTGCTTTCTTGGCCACTTTTTCAAGAACTGTCTGACTGCTTTCCATTCGCTCCTTAACCCCTGCAGTCTTTTTCGCCGTCACAGCCCCACTGGTGCCAGCGAACAGATGTTGTTTTTCCTTTTTCAACTGCTTAATCACACTATCTATATCCGCTTCGGTTTCGCCTTCTATCCTGGCCTTGGCAATCAACACAGCCGTTTCTAAATCAACAGTCCCAGCAGCGGCTAATTTACGTATCAACTTTTGCTCGACCTGAATGCTGTTCAACTGTTCAGCCGTCCTTTTGGCCTCAGCTTTTGCCTCGGCTAATTGCTCAGCCAAATCTTCGATTTTTTTCTCGGCACTCTGGGCCCTCTTCCGATAGCGGATGGATTCGGACACCGGAACAAGTTTCAAGTTGTCATCGTCGCTGTGTCCCGCTGTGTCTGCTGACAAAGTGTCCCGCACCTCACTTGAGTTCATAAGACCTCCTGATTAGAATGTTCTCTCTCATTCATGGTATCGTAACCTAATTCTCTGAGCACCTGCTCAGTTGGCACACCTAATTCTTTTTTGATTTGTGCCTCCTTTAGCTTCTCCATCATATTCTCTGGCAGCGGACTGGGGAAAATAATATCTACCTCTCTATCCACCTCACTGGTTTTGTAAATGTCGGCCCTATCGAGTATCGCCAGAACCATCTGCGCGATTTTTTTCAATCCTTCGGTGTAAGTAAATCTCTTTCGTTCATTCTTTGAGAGCATCCCCATGAACGTCAGCCTAAGGGCCACGGCACTTGTGAGATTACCGAGTTTATTTTTCAAAACTCCCGCCACCACCGGCGTTACCCCGCTTGCCTTATCCATCGCCTCTCTGATCTCAGCAATATGCAAATCCTCGCTTGGCGTCGCCGCATCTCCCCCGAACTCTTCTATCGCCGCCTCAGGATTATCGGTGTACCACATCCTTCCGGGCGATACCGGCCTGTCCTCAAAGCCCTCTATCCCCTTGCCAAGATACATCTTAAACGCCTGGAACGTAATTCTGCTCGCCCTGTCGCTCAACCTGGTATTAAGCTCATCCTGCAAGGGTATCAACGACTCGACATCGCTCAGGCCTTCGTAGTAGTACGGCTGAGCGATGTTTTGGATATGCACTACCGGCAGAAACCCCCATGGCAGCTCGCCTTCCGCGACGAGCTGTTTGTCTTCATACCTCTGCCAGGCTGAGGCTGAAGTAATCTCCGTCACGGCAACCACTTGCCGACTATCGCTGCTCCCTCTGCTCGGCGACAATAGTTTCGCAAGAAAAGAACGGCTCCTCGCCAGGGCATTTCTCTTCTGGTAAAAGTGCTGCACGTAATATCGGATTTTCTTGTAGTCGTTTTCTTCCAGGATAGGCAGTGCTCTCGGTGCTTCAATCAGTTCCAAGTCGATTGTTCGTGCCAATTGCAGCACCTCTTTAAATGAAAGAGTTCGGGAGGAGCATGAAATGCCTTCTAAAATCTCATCGCCAGGCCTGACGAGGCAATCGACGAAACCGTAAACACTTCCGAGCACTGCCATATCCTGAAAAAATCCGACATCGCCGTTAGCCGCAAACACCGCCTTTAATATAGACTC
>Ga0209636_10002685_pt1 | contig 18147 bp, 22 predicted proteins | sample DeeMarSWOR152_54_FD_187464 | JGI IMG/M metagenome (GOLD analysis project Ga0209636, IMG submission 187464) | Marine sediment microbial communities from White Oak River estuary, North Carolina - WOR-1-52-54 (SPAdes) (version 2) | ecosystem: Environmental > Aquatic > Marine > Intertidal zone >... | reverse complement strand
GTTGGTTGTGGGGCGGGATGCGGTTGCGGTTGAGACTGTGGGCACGGTGCTTGCGGGTTTGAAGCCTGAGAAGAATCCGGTTATTCAGGAGTTTGTGAGGAGGGGATTGGGTGAGGGGAGTTTGGAGAATATTGAGGTTGTAGGGACATCTTTTGAAGGTATTAAGAAGAGGTTTAAAGACGCTGTGAAGACTTTGGAGAGGATGTGGCGTGAGCGAGGAGGTGCTCCAAAAAGCTGGGCGCCTGCAATTGATGGCTTGATTCAAGAGGGCTTTTTCAAACTTCCGAATAAGAGGATGAGAGATGACGTGACTAAGGCATTGGAGGCTAAGGGGGTTCGCGTAAACAGTAATACAGGTATGATAGTTACTACTTTGGCTCGTAGGGTGAAGAAGGGCAAGTTGAAAGCTAGCAAAGATGTAGATGGCTGGGTTTACTGGACAGAATAGGGAAGATACCAGCGGAGACTTGCGGAATAACTCTTGAGGAAAAGAACAAACGTAAGACTTTAATCCAAAATGCCTCAATTCATCACTTTTTAGAAACTACTTAAATCAAAAACCAATATTCTCTCCAATATGGATACAATAACAGAAAGGCAAGAAGGCTGCATCAAAAGTCTGTCGAGTTATGAATATTCCAAAAAAGAAGATGGAAAGGATATAAAAAATTATCTTAAAGAACATGGCGAGAAAAGTATCTCGCAACTTTCTAAGAAAGAAGCAGGCGAACCAATTAAAATCCTACCTCAAAGACCTACTGAATATATTTTTGCTTGTGGAAAAAATCAATCTTGCATAAACAAGAAGTAAACCGCTATCACGTAATGGGAGACATGGAAGGGTGCATGCACGCTTGCCCAGATAACTATAGTAGTTATGGTTGTCCATACTGGGAAGAGAAAAAACATTCAAACAAAATTTGATAGATGTGCTTCGCAGTTATCAACCGATTTTTGACACAATACCCGTCAAACGAAGGCTTGACAGCCCCCTTTTTCCATAATGTTTAAATGTTTTATGTGCGAATGCCACTATTCTCTCCACTAAACAAGGAGTAGTAGACTAATCATGTCTGAAAAGAAAGTTACCGTTGAACAATTACTCGAAAAAGCTAAGCGCCCCGCAAAACTGGCCCTCGCCTACCACCCCTTCTACGAAGGCAAAGTCCAAGTCATGCCCAAATGCGCCATCCGCAGCCCCGCCGACTTCGCCATCTGGTACACCCCAGGCGTAGCAGCAAGCTGCCGAAAAATCAAAGAAAACCCCGACGAAATCTGGACCCAAACCAACCGAGCCAACTACGTAGCCGTAGTCTCAGACGGAACCCGCGTCCTCGGACTCGGCGACATCGGACCCAAAGCAGCCATGCCCGTCATGGAAGGCAAAGCACTGCTCTTCAAATACTTAGGCGGCGTAGACGCCTTCCCCATCTGCCTCAACACCAAAGACCCCGACGAAATCGTCCACGCCTGCGAACTCATCGAACCCACTTTCGGCGGCATAAACCTCGAAGACATCAGCAAACCCAAATGCTTCTACGTCCTCGACAAAACACGCGAAAAACTCAACATACCCGTCTGGCACGACGACCAACAAGGAACAGCCACAGTAATCCTAGCAGGCTTGCTAAACGCTTTAAAAATCGTAGGCAAAAAACCCTCTGAAGCCCTCGTCACCCTCATAGGCGTCGGCTCAGCCAACACACGAACAGCTTACGTCCTCTTCCGCGCCGGCTTCAAATCTGGCAATATCACCCTCGTCGACACCAAAGGCATACTCCACGCAGCCAGACCAGACCTAGAAAAAGAAAAACACGAAAACCCATGGAAATACGAACTCGCCCAAAAAACCAACGCCGAAAACAGAACAGGCGACACCGCAGCAGCCCTAAAAGACGCAGACGTCGTCGTAGCTGCCAGCAAACCAGGCCCCTGCACTATCAAAAAAGAATGGATAACCAAAATGGCAACAAACAGCATAGTCTTCGCCTGCGCAAACCCCATCCCCGAAATCTGGCCCTGGGAAGCAAAAGAAGCAGGCGCACGCATCGTAGGCACCGGACGCAGCGACTTCCCCAACCAAATCAACAACAGCCTAGGATTCCCAGCCATATTCCGCGGCGTCCTCGACGTCAAAGCCACCACCGTAACAGACGACATGTGCGTAGCCGCAGCCAACGAACTAGCCCACTTCGCCGAAAATAGAGGCATAAACGAAAACGACATCGCCCCACGCATGGAAGAATGGGAAGTCTACCCACGCGAAGCAGTTGCCTGCGCACTACAAAGCATAAAGGAAGGAGTCGCCCGCATAAAACCCACAAAACAAGAACTATGGGAAAAAGCCGTAACCATCATCAAAAACGCAAGAGAATCAACTCACCAACTCATGAAACAAGGACTAATAAAACCACCACCACCCGAAGAAGACATACTAACCACAGGCCCATAACCTCCTCCCATTTTTTCAACCTGACCAAACAAAACACATCTCACACTCTCTGCAACCTCTACCATGTCACGTGACCTTTGAAACAGCATAACTACGCGCACAAGAAGAAAGAAGCCAGCTACTCAAACAAGTTTGAAGGAATATAGTTGGCCTTACGCATATAACGTCTGAACCACAAATCGTAAATTTTACTTCCACCCATTCTTAATTATGCGAAAAGAACTATCCAAAAAATTATTGATAGAATTATTAAGAAACTCTAAAGAAAGCGATAGAAAGCTAGCTAAGAAACTGGGAGTCTCACAACCAACCATAACTCGAACCCGCAGCAAAATCGAAAGAGAAGGCTTAATCAGAAGCTACACCGTTATTCCCGACTGGAGAAAACTAGGCTTTGAAATATTTGCCTTAACCTTCACAAAAATGGATCCCAAAATAGTGTCTGAAGAGCTTATTGGAAAAGTTAGAGACTATGCAGCAAAATTTCCAAATGCGTTTTTCGCTTCTACAGGAGAAGGAATTGGTATGACTGGAGTAATAATGTCACTGCATAAAGACTACAGAGACTATGCTAAGAAATTAGGTCTCTTCCGAAGTGATTGGGGACAATATATGGAAGATATTGAGAGTTTCGTCATGGTCACAAGCGAGGGTGTAATCAAAGAATTTTCATTCAAGTATCTCGACGAAAGCCTTCTCTAGCAAATAGGATAGATAATATTCCAGGGTTTAGTCCTTTGCAGTTTTCTAGCTTACTTTTTCATATTTGCATGCATCAAAAAAGAGGGAAAGATAGGCATCCATTTTCTCTTAGTGTTAAGTGGCTACTACACTTTGCGTCAACGGCGAAGACTCAAACTCTTCGATTAGTTTCAGCCCTTTCTCTGTAGTTTTGTACTGATTACTATTTTTCTCAACGAAGCCCTTAGCTGTCAAAAATAGTATAATTATTATTCCAGAAACAAGCCTTCTCAGAATTGTCCTCTCCGTATCTCTTGATAGGTGTTTCAGAAAAATAACGCTTGTGGATAAAGGTTCTATCCCACGCGTACACTAACCTACCTTTGATTTGAAAAATTCCATCTCATCTTCTCTGCTACATTAAAGTATGCTAGGAGTTTTCCTTCATAATGTTCCGTCAACTCATCATTAACGTCTAGTTTCTCTAAATCAGCAATACTTGACTTGACGAATTTTTGAAGTGAACTTAGCTGACTCAATGCCTTCAGTGCAACTATCTGCCATTTCTTTGCTTCATCAGGCTTCTCAATAACATCTGCAAGTCTGCTCACTGCTTTGACTAGTTCTTGAAAACCTTCAACTTTTATCGTCCATGAGGCTTCAGATTTCCTTTCCTGCTCCATGACTAAATATATCGTTCATTCGTGATAACGTTTACGTGTAACTGAAAGTTCCAAGTTTAATGAACGCATGGAGAGACATTTAGGAGAAAGAAGAGAAATTAAGAGAGATAACAATTCAAACTCAAGTAACTTGGGCTGTCTTACTCTTGACTTTCTTTATAGGAATAGTAGAATTATTGCCAGAATTGAAACTGTATAGTGATGCTCTATGGTTTACAGCTGCACTAGGCATGGTATATCTGATTCTTGCAGCAGGTTTGTCTTATAGCATAGTAAGATTTAGTGTAGCAACTTTATTTGTTCTGGAGTGGCGTGAACTGCTTCCAAAAAAGGTGCGCGAAAAAGTTGTTTACCTCTCACCATTATACGAAAGACTACTCTTTGACGAAAAAAAGAAACTAAGAAAATGGATAGTATATCTTGGCAGTCTGATATCTTTCATTTTCTGGTGCGTTATTCTATTAGGAAAAATATTGACAGCTGCTTGAATACAACCGTATGCGTTGAATTCCAACAAACTTGAAATACATCAAGAATTAAATATTTTATCAAACAAGCACGTTCTAATCTAGGAAGTGAATAAATGAGGATGAAGAATGACTTAGAGGATAGAAGAAGTGAAAATAGAAGAGATTCAGTGAAAATAAAGGCAAAATTCAAAACTTCTCGATATAGTAGTGTAGTGCCGGGGGCGGGATTCGAACTCGCGACTTCTGGGCTTGGGCTCACACGGCCCCTTTTTTCCGCTCTCCAGATTATGAGTCTGGCGCCCAAACCAGGCTAGGCTACCCCGGCTCAACCAATCTTTTTCGACAAGTTACAAAAAAGCCTTTCCGAAACAAAACATTATCCTTTCAATAAAAACTTATCTAACCTGATGCCTCTTAACTCCTATTCAAATCCGCAAAAAAGCAGCAGGCGAAAAAACCAATGGGCTACGAACAATGGTGGAAAACCTTAGAAAATCTCACAGCTGAATTTAAAAGAAAACAGGTAACAGTCCCTGCAGAAATAATGAGCTATCTACGCTCCGCAAAAACCATGATCAGTGTCTACAACGTAGACCCAACGTGCTTAGAATCTATTCCAACCGTGGAAAACTACCTAATAAACGTCGAGTCCAACCTCTTAAACATAGCAAAAGCAAAATTTGGCCAAGCCTTTATGGAACGTTGGATTAAAAAACTGGAAGACTCCAGAAAAGAAGCGGAACCAAAAACCGAAACCACAGCTTCACGATTTATTCCCGGGCTTCCAAAAGGTGAACATTGGATAAGAGTTCTGTCTTCAGAGGAGATTCTTAAAGAAAACGTGGAAAGATTAGCGGGCGAATTAGGGCTTTCCTGCAAGATGCAAAAGGATGGCTACATATTAGTGTACGGTAGTGAAGAAAAAGTAAAGGCTTTTGTCAAAAAGATGGCGGAGAAATGCCGAGGGACACGTAAAAATTAGACTTTTTTGTTTAAAAAACTGTTAAACGTCATATGAAGTTATTTATAGAAGAATTCTATAGAAGAAACTATACGCCGATAGACTGGCAAAGGCCAGAAAACCGTGGAGTGACCTCAGAAAGATGCCCTATGTCAAAAAAGTCGAATTAAAAGGCTTCAAGTCTTTTGGACCAAAAACAGTAGCTGTCACCTTAGACAAGGGCTTCACAGTCGTAACAGGACCAAATGGCAGTGGAAAAACCAATATCGTGGACGCAGTTCTTTTTGTTTTAGGCGAGCTCAGCGCAAGGAGAATGCGAGCTGAAAATCTAAGCAAACTCATATTCCATGGTTCACCTGACGCGGAAATAGGGAAAGCAAAATCGGCCAAGGTTGTTCTTCAATTTAACAATAAAGATGGGCGTATACCCGTAGATACCAACACTGTAACAATATCGAGAGAAGTTTTTAGAAACGGACAATGTGTCTACCGTCTTAACGGGCGAAGAATTTCGAGAACAAACATTCATAACATGCTTTCTATGGCTGGGATTACATCAACAGGTCACAACATTATATTGCAGGGTACAATCACTCGCATGACAGACATTTCTTCAAATGACCGTCGGAAAATTATTGAAGACATGGTTGGCATCGCTCAGTACGATTCTGAGAAGGCAGAAGCCGAAGAAAAACTTCGAGTAGCTGAAATTTCAATTCGAACTGCTATGGGAAGAATAGACGAGGTACAGAAGCGAGTTGATGATCTTGAAAGAGAAAGAAACGAGCTGCTTCGATACAGCTTCATACAAAACGAAATAAAGCGATTTGAAGCAATGAAACTTTCTCACCAAATTGCAATTACCGAAGAAAAAGTGAAGGAAATCTCTTCAAAACTCGATGGGGCTCGAAGCAAAGCTGAAAAGTTACGGCAAATACGCGATGAGATGCGAGATCACCGCCATTCAATTGAAAGCGAGTGGAGAAGGCTAAGTTCGGATATGGTGGAGGAAGGCGGTTCACAAGTTCTTGAAGTTCAAATCAAAATAGGAGATTTGAAATCAAGATTAACTGAACTTTCAACAAAAATCGGTGCAGGTACAACCACAGTTGAAGGTCTGAGAAAAGTTAGAGAAAACAACGTTCAACAACGGGATTCAATGAGGAACGAAATAGATGAAAATCGCAAAAGAACGCGACAGTTAAAAGGAAAACAAGAGCGACTGTTGAGCGAAATAGACGCTAAACAAGCTGAACACGATATTCTTGCGAACGAAACCACACAACTCTGGGGAAATATTGGAGAAAACAGTAAGGATATCCGAGAAACCGAAAAGCAGCTTGATAGGCTTTACCAAGAACTTGCCGATTTAAAGGCTGATTATGCTCGAAAGCAAACGTCAAAAAAAGTTTTACTTCACAGATTAAACGACTTAAAAACCCGAAACGAAAGGTTTGTCGCCACTTTGGAAGAGCTCGAAAAATCCTCCATCGACTTGAAGGAAGTCCAAAGAGAGCAGAAAACGCAGCTAAGTAACTTGCAAAAGTCACTTGAACGGAGAAATGTGCAAAAAGAAGTAGTTGAAAGAGAAATTGATGAAGCAGGAAAAATTGCTGGCACAGCACGTGAAGCAGTTGTTGAGTTTGCAACCCAACGAGAACTTGCCGAGACAGTAGCTGCAGAAGAAAATGCCTTGAGAAACATTGAAGAACTAAGCGAACTCGGTGTCATCTTAGGTATCTATGGTCGTCTTAAAAACTTAATCAACATTGAACGAAGCTATAAACAGGCCTTAGAGGCTGCTGGAGCAGATTGGCTAGACGCTTTAGTGGTACGTGATTTTGATGCTGCATTCACATGTGTTGAAACATTAAGGCGTCTAAAACTCGGCAGAATTAAAATTATTCCGATAAAAGGGCTGGCAAATAAAGTTGTGAATCCGCCAGAAATCAAAAATGTGGAAGGATTGGCGACAGCTTTTGTAAAGTGTGCAAAGGAACATGAGTCTGCTGTTAATTTTGTTTTTGGCGATACATTTGTCGCAAGGAATAGTAAGACAGCGTTAGGTACTTGCCAAAAAGGATATAGAAGCGTAACCATAGACGGAGACGTTTTTGAACCAGGGGGAGGGTTGGAAAGTGGCTTTTTCCGTGCTCCTCTCGATTTCTCTACCATAATTCCCAGCGAAACAGCTATCAAAAGCCTAGATGAAGCTGTGATGGCCCTCAAAGAACATTTAGCAAGAAGAGGAAAAGACGTTTCGTTTTTCGAAGAAGAAATTAAACGAACTATAAGTGAGATGACACGGTTATCTGAAACTATTGTCACTCTTGATAATGAAATAGCTAGAGTGAAAAAAAGCATCAAAGTCACAAAGCGAAATGTTCGACGAATAGGCTTCTACATCCAAGGTTTGCAAAAGAAATTAGAAAAGGAAAATATGGAAATTGGGCTTCAAAAAGCTCAACGTCTTGCAATTCGAAAAGAGATGCGAGAACTACGTGGCAAATTAGCCGTTTTGAGACGCAAAACCGATCCAACGCACATTCAGAAATTGGAAATTAAAAGGGACAAATTAGCTGAGGATACCATCATGCTTAGACAAAATCTAGGCAGCGTCGAAACAGAACTATCAACCCTGCAATCGAAATATGTCAACGTTTTGAAGTTAGGTTATGAAAACGTAAAAGTCCAACTTAGAAAGGTGGAAAAACAGCTTACAGTTGTAGAGAAAGAAGTTGATGAGGCATTACAAGAGAGAGAGCAGCTAAAAGACGATCTTCTCAAGCTTGAAAAATCTCGAGAGGAGCTTTCTCGTACTGTCCTAAGCGCCAGAGTAGAAGCCAAGAAGTTTACCGTTCAAATCGACGACATCGACAAGGAACTCAAAAAAATAGATGCTGAATACGAACTTGCAGAACGCTTGTATAATCAACTTCAGCTCTCTTTGCAAACATCACAGCTAGAGATAGACAACTTTAAACGACAGTTAAAGGAATATGGCTATGAAAAAGCAATACTTATAACTCCTGAACAACTTGGAGAGGCAGAAACTTCTCTTAGGATGATGAAATTTGAACTGGAACGCTTAGGAGCAGTTAACCAACTTGCTCTATCTCATTATGCTGAACAAATATCACGATACAAAGAATTGTCGCTACGTATGAATGAGCTGGAACGCGAAAAACAAGCTATTATAACCTTCATGGATGAGGTTGAACGCAAAAAACGCACGGTTTTCATGGAAGCCTACGAAAAAATAAACAAAAACCTAGAAAAATATTTCTCAAAAGTAACAGATGGTGGTAATGCGGAGCTAAAGTTAGAGAATCCTGATGAACCTTTCGCAGGAGGCATTGACATGATTGTTCAGTTCCCTAACAAACCACCGATACTCGTAAGTGGAGCCAGCGGCGGAGAACGATCAGTTTCGGCAGTAGCATTTTTATTCTCCATACAAGAGTTTACACCAGCCGCATTCTACATTCTAGACGAAGTTGACGCCCACCTAGACGCCTTCCATGTCTCAAAACTCGGAGAACTTTTGATAGAAGAATCGGAAAAGTCTCAGTTCATAGCAGTCACATTAAAACCCGAAATGGTTAACAAAGCCCAAAAGGTTTACGGAGTTTACGAACGCAACGGAGTCTCCAACGTGGTTTCCACCATGTTCACGGAGGCTAAAGCCTAGTGGCTATGAGAAAACCCTTCTATCTACAACCTCCATGGAATATTCTTTTCGAAATTCACAAGTTAGAAAAGGTAAAGCCTTGGAACGTTAACATATCTTTCCTGCTCGCATCTTTTTTGGATGAAATGCAGAAACAAGGCGAAGTTGATTTCCGCGCGTCAGGCGTAGCTTTAGACTCTTCTGCGTTTATATATTTAATGAAATCGAAGCTTCTGCTAAAGCTTGAAGAACCACCCGCTCCACCTAAACTTCCACCAGACTTCATTCCACCACCAATTTTTCTTCCCCTGCGATACGAATTAACCTCTACTACAATTGAGCAACTACTTGATGCTCTAGATTCGGTTTTGAAAGGTGAAAAGCTGTTACCATTGAAACCCCGACTGGAACCCATTCTGCCGTCACCAATTGAAATTATGCCAGAGATTGACCGTTATTTGATGGAAATCGAAAGCCTAATGGAAAAACTGTACGGTCGAATGCTTCGCCTTGCCAAGGGAAAACAGTTCTTGAATTTTACAATGCTTGTATTTGGCAAGGACAGGCTTGAAGCAATCCGCACCTTTATTCTCCTTCTATTCCTAGCTCAAAAACAAAGAGTTTGGCTCTGGCAGAAAGAGGAGTTCGGTGAAATCTACATCTCTGTAAAGGGAGATGCAGTTGTTGAGGGAAATGGAGCGAGCATCGCCTGAAACACTGTCTCCAGAGATGGAGAAGCAGAGGCGGCGTCTGGCGTTGATGGAGGCGGCGTTATATGTCGCTGGAAGACCATTAGGCTTGAAAATTTTGGGTTCTATAATTAAGACACGTTCCAAAAATCTGATGCGACAGCTTGCACGTACCTTGAAACAAGAGTATGACAGCCGAGACACGAGTCTGGAGATATTAGAGCTGGAAGACGAAAGGTTTGTAATGCAATTAAAAGCAGAATACTCCCCACGGGTCCAAAGATTAGCTTTGCGCCCTCTTTTGACAGTTGGTCCACTAAAAACGCTTTCTTACATCGCTTACAGACAACCAGTACACCAAAGACAAGTGCTAAACGTCCGCGGTCACCACGTTTATGGTCATCTAAAGCAGCTAGAGGAATTAGGACTGATTACGCGGGAACGTGCAGGTCGAACAAAAGTTCTACGGACAACCCGGTTCTTCGCGGACTACTTTGGCTTGAGCCATGACCTACGCGCTATGAAGCGTCAACTAAAGAAAGTGTTTGGATTCACTGAATTTAAATCTGAAGGAAAAGAAGAGGAATAGCGCTAAGCTTATATGTCGAATTTCGGTAGTCTCATCAAGTTTCCACTGGAGATATAGCATTGTCAGTTTGGCACGGTAATTCACACAAAAAGAAACGTTCAGGAGGCCGTAAACGTGCTCATCGCAAAAAGCACAATTTCGAACAAGGCTCCTTCCCAACAGAGACTACTCTGGGTGAAAGAAAACTAAAAACAGTTCGCCGACGAGGCGGCAACCTAAAGACACGAGCCTTCAATGAAAAACAAGTAAGCATTTCCAATCCAGCAACAGGAAAAACAGAAAAAACAGAAATCTTGCGAGTGGTACGAAACCCTGCCAATGTAGATTATGACAGACGCGGTGTGATCACGAAAGGAACAATAATAGAGACAAAACTAGGACTTGTACGAGTGACTTCACGTCCCGGGCAACACGGCTTAATAAATGCTATTCTAATGCCAAAAGAAGCAAAAGGGTGAAGTAAGACCTCATTTCTTCGCTTGTTGCCGAATAGCCACTATTTCCTTAGCAATTTTCATCAAAATTTGCATTTTTGCTCCTTTTTTCTGCACCCATATTCGCCCAGTTTTTCGCCAAGGAGCTGCTGAATGAGCAGTATTCGCTTCGGCTTCTGGCTTCAATCGTAAATGCTCTGCCACCCTTTGAAGTTCTGCCAAGTTTGGGTTTGAAACCGCAACACTCTTAGGAACTTTTCGTCCTTCTTTCCTTGTCTTGGAAGAGTCGAAATATACTGGCCAAAGGATTATCTTCTTTTGTTTCCGCATGTTTTTTCCTCTTTAAAGCCCTAACATTTATTTTGTTCTTTGTATTTCTATTTTCTTGCCGGATGATGAAAAGGTATTTGGTTGACTCGATGATATTTCAGAGTTACACAGACGGCAATTGATGACAAACTTTATATTGGATGGCTGGCGTGCGCGCATTAATTTTAAAAGAGAAATACACGTTTGAAGAAGCTCACTGTTTAATGCAACAAAACCTCGACTGACCTCCTAACAAATCCAACATATTCCTCTACGATCATCTATAGCTTATTGATTCTTACGTCGCTGCCGGCATAGAAAAGTATCACAACATGTTTCCATATACTTACAAAATAGAAAAATCGTTGTGTACAGATTCTAACAACATTCAAGTATTCTCGGAACTCATGCGCGAGCAAAATTTTATTACTTTACAGATGTTAGAACATAGGTCGAGGAAAGATCTTGCATATTTCAGGAAAACTAGCTATGATATGGTTTGTCTTATTTATAGTTGGAATTATTTGGAAACTGGTTTCAGGGATTCCCTTGGGTATTTGGGTGACGCCTCCCGAGAGTCTAGTGATTGCTTGGTGGACTTTTACTATCCTTCATTGGGCGGGTTTATTCCTCTTAGTTATTTCGCTGGTCTACTATATTTGGAAAGGACGAAAAGCAGGATAGGTTATTTGCACACGCTGAAAGAAGCCCGTCTAGACCTTCTTTTGTATTGCCTTAGCTAGTATATAGAGAATTAATGTAAAGTGCAAACGTTTTGCGTTTTATTCGTCACGCATGGATTGTGTCACATGCAAATTTGGATGGTGAATGGAAGCATTTCTACAGGAGAGTTGGAGAAACTACAACTGCAGATCGTTTCCATTCACCATGGTCAATATTGTATCTGGTAGCCTATATTGGTTATTAATAAACAATCAATATCTCTGCGATACGCTGCAATTTCACCCTACACCACAAACCTCAGAGATGGCAGATTTGTAATTCGCAAACTATACTCTGCATCCATTAGTGGACCACACATAGTATGCATGTGTACATCCAAAACTTATCAAAATCTTAAATAGAACTTAATTATAGAAGAAAGTTCTGGATGATTGGCTGGGAAAGAAGTTTTCGTAACTTCTCCTTTCTCCTTTCTCTTGAGAGGGGTATAACCCTTCCCAGCCATGAGCTGTGTATACTCATTCACGCCGAGCTCATCAGATATTTATTGCGTTAGAATCTTATAGGGTTATTCGAAAAGATGATGTGCAACTTCGCTGATTTAAGCGCAGGGGATTCGTAGAGTTTTTAAACAAGAGATTATAAAAAGGATAGATGGGAAACTACAAGCTTACTTTTTTGGCTAATTTAGGTAGGTTTTCTGCATAAAGATGATAAGACGGGAAGCGAATAGGTATCTAGGGAGGAGGGTTTATGAGCAGAATCATCCTGCAAAACATACTCTTTTCTATGGGCATCCAGCTGGACGAGTCAGAGATTGACGAGCTCTACCGCGAGCTTCTCGCTCGCTTCAACTTGATCGGTGCTTCCAACCACTGCGAAGCTCTTGAATCCGTCTGGAAGGATCCATATAACAGGCGGGAGATGGAGAAGTTCATAGAGGCTTGGCTGAGGACGAAGAGGAGAAAGAAACATAAACCCATTACCGGTCTAGTCTGAAAAGGCGAGAGTGTTCACCATTCATTTATTCGGGCGCACACAACCAACCACACTAAAGCAAGTATTGATGATAAAAAGTGCTGGAGATTAAGATTTATCGTAGTTGCTTGTTTGGAGGTGGCGGAGGTTTGGTTGGTGGGAAGAATAGGAGGAAATTGGCAAATCAATAGAGATGCTTTTATTTGATACGCAAGCTATTATGTTCTTTCATGTCTAAGCTTAACAGCACTGATTATACGGTTCTCTTTGAGCTAATCAGAAACTCGAAAATCAGCGACAGGAAGCTGGCTTCTAAATTAGGGGTTTCTCAGCCAACCATCACAAGGAGAAGAGCAAGGTTAGAAAGCAAAGGGCTAATTGATTACATGGTAGTCCCGAACTTTGAAAAATTTGGCATTGAAATTATAGCGTTTACTTTTGCCTCTTGGAAACCTGAAACACGCAGAGAATACAAGAAAAAACAAGATTCAAAAGAAATGATCAAGCGACACGATAGATTTCTTTCATCCCATGCGAACATTATTTTTGAAGCGGGAGGACGAGGATTTGGAAATGGAGCAGGTGGAGTATTCATGTCTCTCCACCGAAACTATACTGAATATTCAGACTTCCTGAAGGACCTTGAGATAGCGTGGGGAGAGTATATTACCAGGATCAATTCTTTTGTTGTAAGCACAAGAAGCGGACAAATCCGTAGACACTTCACCTTCAAGTACTTAAAAGATTACATAAAATAGTAGAGCTGAAGCGTGTTTTCAGCTAAACATGTTAAAAAAGAAAGGGATAAGAGGCGCAAAATCGCTTAGGCTTTTGTTTTTGCGATAAGCTATAGCAGACTTAATATTTCGAGTCTAACAGCACAATCAGAATGTACGTCTCCAACATGACTTCAAATCAGACATTGGGGTTCTGCAGAGTTAGAATACCGCACGTTTTAATGAATGAAACAGTTCCCATTACCGTTCTTGTCAATGGAACAGAACCTTACTATTGGAACTACACACTATACGATGATGGAAACAACAAATGGATATACTTCGAATATGAGCACTCAACGCTTGAAATAGTCATAACACCAGAGTTTCCATCACTCATTATTCTGTCATTGTTTATGATAGCTACACTATTAGCAACACTACTCTATAGAAAGAGCGGACTCAAGGTCAAAACGCGCGCACATCGTTAGAGAGACCACAACATTTGGTTTTCACGAAATATGTGAGGGGATAGGATTTGAACCCCAGACGAATGGAGATATCACCTGCACTTTCCTTCTTTTGTATGGGCGCGCCTATTTCAGGGTTTCTTGTTTTTCTGAGAGTGTGATTAGGTGGCCGCTGAATAAGGTGAGCCAAATTAGCGCGGGATATGCAATCATGCGTTCCATTCCTCCGGGACCTATGCCTAAGAAGAACTCGCTGGCTGGAGGTTCACTGCTGGTCAGGGAGCCCGTTGTCACTAGGCCACCTGCGAAAAGCGCCAACGCTCCAAGTGTTATCGCTCCCAATATCACACTAATCGCGGACAGAGGCGGTTTCGATACTTGGAAGGAGGCTATGGCTGATAGGCCGCCAAATCCGAAAGCCATCAAAGACACGATGCCATGAATCGTGGTAAACGCGCTCGTGAATATTCCAACGCCAATAGCGCCAATAGCCATTAGGATGAGTAGGACAGTTAGACTCCTAAAATCAACGGTGCGCGGTAGAAAGTATGCTCCAATGAGTGATAGCACCCCAAAGAGGAAAGCGGAAGAGTTGAAGGCCATTGAGGAAGGCCCGACACCAAGGTCGCTGATGTAATTGTCGGCAATACTATAGCCAGAATACGAAGCTTCTGCAACTACAAGACCCAAGATGAACTGAGCACTGGCCACCAAAAAGAGAACCCCAGCCATTCTGCCATTCGAACGTGCCATAAGCTGCTATGTTGTTTCATGGAAAGATAAGACTTGCGGGCGCATTTGAACCAGCGACCAGTGATGATATCTCCCTAATCCCCCCGCAAACTCCTTTTTTTCTAAGGAACTACACGTTCGTTGTGTGTGTGAAAAGTGATCCAGACAGCAATTTATACCTTCATAACGAGTGCTTGGAATAGAATATGAGTCAGTATTAGAACTGCTCCACCAGTTTTTGAGACTCCACCTCTCATAATGAAGCGCCAGAATATGACGGTTGTTATTAGCAAGAATGGGAGGTCTCCCAGTGCAAGTTGTACTCGACCACGTTTGACTGCTGTAAGGTAGAGTGCAAGTTCTGGCAGCGAGGTGCCTGTGGCGACTATTTTCGCGCCTATCAGGATTGGTGGAACTCCTAAGGCCACTGCTATATTTGAGGCGGAGTAAACTGTTAGGCGGGCGGATACTACTACGATCGCGAAGCCTAGCAAGAGCATTACAATCACAGCATTTTTTTTCCCTTGCTTATCGCTTTCTCGTCATTCAACTTGACAGGTGGCGTTCTTTTTCGCGCTATAAGATACATGTTTGTCAGAAAGGTGGCAAGGAGGATGATTCCGATGAAAGGACTTGGAATATCCACAATGTGGTATTGATTTATGACAAGAAGTAAGGGGATGAGTACTGTTATGAAAAGCATGTCTGTAAGTTCTACGAGTAAGTCGGTGCAGCAGGTTTTGAGGTATCCAATGATGTGCGCACTTAATCAAACACATAAACCAAATTTGACCCTTTGCTACTTATACTCTCCCACGGTAATCTACCTTTTTGAAGGGCCAGTCTGAGCTGATCCAATTACTTACATCATTGAACAATATCTCGTCCAGTCCTTTGTCGTATTCGATCTGACGCACCCACATGACCACAACAGCGTCTGAGTCGGTAGTTTCGGGGGGTCGATGTAGACACAACCAAGAACCCTTGTTTCATCCAAGGATACGACCGTATAGGCAAACGCCTTGCGACTGAGGAACTCTTGTTGGTGCCTTTCCAGGTCAGCGAGGTTTTCTTCAAGAGTGAACCTTGGTCTCGGCCAAGGACCGCCAAACATAGTGCGAAGAAACTCCCGACTCTCGATGACTGCTTCGTAATCTTTTTCGACGTCATCTACAGACAGCATCCGAAGGCGGAAGCGGTCTGTCTCGAGCAAGGCGGGGATCTCGAAATCATCAGGTACGAATCGGTTTGTGGACATCGGTTTCTCCTCTCATCTATTTTTGACATATCCTATATAGGATGTATCGATTTATACTTAAGCGCCCGCGAGTCAAAGCGAAGGCTGAGACGAGCTGCGGTTTAGAACGATTGACTGATACAGAGCGCACGGGATTTTTCCTGCAATGATAGTTAAGATGTGAGTTTGAGTCTTTTTTCGGCTTGTTTGAGCATGCTGATTACTGGGAGGTGATAGGGACACTTTTCTTCGCATTCGCCGCATTCTGTGCAACTGTTCACTCTTGTCCTCAGCTTTGGGTACTGCTCTTTCGTCCATTTCTTTATATAGTAAAACGTGTTGTAAAGGTCCCACTTCAGAATTGTCGGTATCTCCACCCCATCAGGACATGGCTTGCACAACTGGCATTCCCGACAGAAAGGTTCAGCCGGCAACTTCCCAAAATTATAGGCTTTCTCCTCTTCAGCAGAAAGACCCTCAAAACCTTCCGCCACCTCAACAGCGTAGTCCACCTGTTCCACAGAACGCAGACCTGGAATGACCGTGTCTATCTCGTGAGCCAGAACAAATCTCAGCGACCGTTTAGCTCTCTCCAATCCTTCCCTTCCGAAATGAGCAACAAACTCTGATGAGTCAGGCCAGTCTTCCTCAGGCTTACCCAAAAGCCGAGCACCCCACTGAGGATAAACTAAAGGCCCTCCGCATCCTCCCAATGGCTTCATGATGACAACGCCCACGTCGAGTTCATTGGCCACAGGAACAAGCTTCTCCACAACCTTTCTATCCAAAACGTTCAAAGGCACAAGAACAGAATCAAATCTCCCTGTTTTCAAAGCCTTCTCCAACACGTAAGGATTGTGACCACTGAGCCCTATGTAATCAATTCTGCCCTGCTTCTTAGCGTCCTCAAGAGCAGCCAGAGATCCCTCAGAACCTAACGCCTTCTTCAGAACTTCCTCAGAATCAATACCATGCAACTGAACCAGGTCTATTCGATCTGTCTGAAGGTTTCTTAGACTCTGCTTAAGACCGGCCCTGGCAGCAGACTCCTTCGTCTTCTGATGGGTCTTCGTAGCTATCACAACTTCATCTCTCACGTCCTTCAGAGCAGCTCCAATCTTATCCTCACTATCCCCATATGCTCTTGCCGTATCAAAATAGTTGATGCCCCTCTCAAAGGCGTATCTGACCACTTTTGCTGCCTCGTTCCTGGAAAGAGCGATAATTGGAATGCCTCCAAAACCAACAATTGAGACTTGTAACCCCGTCCTTCCAAGTCTTCTCTTCTGCATCACCAACACACCCCTTCCATTAGAGGAACCAGACCAATAACGCACAAATGCTTGCGTGAAGGATGATAAGAATAATTCCTAAGATCGTGAAGTGTTTAAAGACGTCCATGCTCGCACATCACTCTTTCTTCTTTCGAACTTTGCGTATCCATTCGGTTTTCGTTTCATATGCTTGGCGCATTTTCTCAGAATCATAATTTTTTGATTTTTCCTTTTCCTTCAGCATTCGCGTTTTTGCACGTGAAACCTTTTTCGTCATATCTACTCAACCAAGATCATGGGGTGCATTAAGCTTAAATAGCTTGAGTGTGTGAGCAACGCGCTTAAAGCTAAGTAGTTATGGAGGGGATTAATTGGCAAGGGAAATTCAAGTTTCCATCTTGAGGAATTGGGGGCGACCAAAGAAGGAAGAGTTGAAACTCCCTGCTTTCCTGCTGCCAAAGGGGGAAAGAGAGAAGCTACTTCATTACAAGAAGTATGTCAGAGGACGCCCAAAGGGAAAATTGATTAAGCAGCTTGATAATTTTCATCGGAAGTGACGCGTGCATAAACCGAAAACCAGAATATATCACTTCATGAAGGACGATATTTATAGAAAAAGGTACATCCTCTTCTATTGAGAGAGAAAGAGAGATGAAAGACATCGATGCAATAATAGCGAGATACTATTGTCCTAACGAGTTGTTTGTTGGTCAAGTTGGAGAAATTATTGATATGTTGACTGAAAGGTTGACTGGGCGTTTCTCACATGGCCAAGCAGTAAGCAAAGCAAATCAAATTGTGGCAAAATACTATTTGACTATCGCAGAACGTTGAAAAGCACTCGCTATTGCGCGCCTCTCCTTAGTCAATTTACATGACTGATTGTTTCACAAAAGAGGGAGAGTTTGGGTTTAGGTTGGTTTTTAGGTGATGGTTTTTCTGAGCCAACGTTTCCCCGCATATACTGAGCCAGATGCAACAGCAACTATTATAGCGGCTGAAGCGACGTAAGGAGCCAGTAAAGCAAGTTTGTCAACGGGAATCTCAATGCCGCCAACTGGAGGTGGACCCTCAGTCTTAAGTAACCAGAAATCTCCAGGCCATTCTCCAAAGGATGC
>Ga0209636_10002682_pt1 | contig 18162 bp, 10 predicted proteins | sample DeeMarSWOR152_54_FD_187464 | JGI IMG/M metagenome (GOLD analysis project Ga0209636, IMG submission 187464) | Marine sediment microbial communities from White Oak River estuary, North Carolina - WOR-1-52-54 (SPAdes) (version 2) | ecosystem: Environmental > Aquatic > Marine > Intertidal zone >... | reverse complement strand
TGCCTGTCCTTTTCTCCGCCCACTCTGACCGGCACCGCCTTGCTCCCTGGGGGATAAAAGGCGGTGTGTCTGGGAAAACTGGACGATTCACTCTTCATTCTTCATGGCATGAGCCTCTACGAATTCCGTCCAAAGTCTCCAGCATCAAAATTCTTAAGAACGAAATCCTAAGAGTCCAAACAGCTGGAGGCGGTGGGTACGGCCCGCCGCTGAAGAGACACCCGGCCGCAGTTCAAAAAGACTTCTTCCAGCGCAAAATAAGCCGCGCTCAGGCAAGAAAACACTATGGAGTCATTTTCTCCAGATCAGGGGAAATCGAAAAAAAAATAACTAAGTCAATAAGGAAAGAAATGAAATAAACGGGAGCGGAAACGTCAATGAGAGTGGCTATAGACACCGGAGGAACATTTACGGACATAATTTTATATGACGAAAAGAGTGGTGATTTCTATCTGGCCAAGGTCCCCTCTCATCCAGAAACTCCGGAATCTCCGTTTGTTGAAGGATTGCTGAAGGTCTTGAAAATCGCCGAAAAAAGCCTGGCAGAGATCAAAGAAATCAGGCACGGAACAACTCTGGTCACCAATGCCTTACTCGAAGGAAAAACAGCTAAAGTCGGGCTGCTTGTCACCAAAGGATTCAGGGATTTGCTTGAAATCGGCCGGCAGCAGCGTCCCAGCCTTTACGATCTGACGAAGGAGAGATTGACTCCTCTTGTTCCGCGAGACTGTGTGCTCGAAATCACAGAGAGAGTGTCTTCCGAAGGCAAGGTTATCACTCCTCTGGATGGAGTCAATGCTCAGATCCAAATTGCAGATTTCATTAAAAAAAAGAAAATCAAGGCATTAGCTGTGTCCCTCCTTTTCTCTTTTTTCAACCCCCAACATGAAAGAGCACTCGAGAAACTCGCAGAAAAAGAAATCGATCCGCAGTTCATCTTTCTTTCCAGCCAAGTTTCCCCTGAATTCCGTGAGTTCGAACGCACAAGCACGACAGTGATTGCTGCCGCCGTTGCCCCGAGCATTCTGTCTTATCTTCAATCGATCCAAGATGAATTGAGCGATAAAACCTCCCCAAATCTTCATCTGGGAATTATGCATTCCGGAGGGGGAATCCTGAACACCGAGGAGGCTGAAAAACGGCCTCACGCCCTGATCGAATCCGGACCCGCGGCTGGCATCATCGGAGCTACACATCTCTCCAGGACACTCAACCTGGACAGGACGATTGCATTCGACATGGGGGGAACAACGGCAAAAGCGGGTATAATCCTGGACGGAAAATTGCAATTCTCCCAGGAATACGAAGTCGGAGGAGAACTTCACCATGGCGGCCGTCAGCGGGGGAGCGGGTACCCGGTTCGAACTCCTATGATCGATGTGGTTGAATGCGGAGCCGGGGCTGGAAGCACAGCCTGGATAGATAGAGGCGGTCATCTTAAAGTCGGGCCCCAAAGCGCAGGTGCGGTGCCTGGTCCGGCCTGTTACGGAAAAGGCGGCACAGACCCAACAGTCACAGACGCCCACCTGGTTCTCGGCCGCCTCGCCGCTGATAATTTTCTCGGAGGAGAAATGCCTCTTTATTCCAAACTCTCTAAAAAGGCCATCCAGCGGAATATTTCTCTTCCTTTGAATCTGACACTCGAGGAAGCGGCTTCGGGGATCCTGGACATCGCCAATGCCAGCATGCTTAGAATACTCCGTCTCATATCTGTCATGCGAGGCCATGACCCGCGAGATTTCACGTTGATCGCTTATGGTGGGGCCGGGCCGCTGCACGCGACGGAACTGGCTGAAAAGATGTCCATCCAACGCATTATTATCCCTCGAACTCCGGGGCTCTTCTCCACCTTAGGACTATTTTACGCGGACCTGAATACGGATTTTGTGGAAACATCCATGATGCCTTTGACAACGCCGTCTGCTCTCAACAGGATCATCAGCCGCCTCCAAAAAAAGGCAGAAGCATGGTTTAAAGAGAATGAAGTCAATCCTCGGCGGAGGAAAATCAAGGTATCCGCTGACATCCGGTATTCCCATCAAAGCCATGAATTGAACCTGCCTCTGCCGGGAAAAGCTCTCGTCATGAAGGATATTCTGGCTCTTCAGGAAGAATTCCATAAAATTCATGCCAAAACCTACGGCCTCAGCTCCCCCGAAGAAAGCATTCAAATCGTGAATGTTCGCTTAAGAGCGACAAAACTTCTTCCTCGAACTGAAATGCCGGGCTATGATTTTTCTGAAAGCTCTTCAGCAAGGAACATAAAGGAAAGACGGCCTGTCTGGATAAAAAATGAAAAATGGGACTGTCCTATTTATGAACGGTCAAGGTTGTGCCCCGGAGAAAAAATCAAAGGTCCGGCCGTAATTCAAGAAAATGAAAGCACAATCCTGCTAACGCCGGGCTGGAATTTTCGAGTGGATGAATCAGGAAACCTTCATATCCAGCACTGATTTTTTTGGGTCAGCCAGGAAATATTTATTCCTATTTATTGTGAATAATCGAATGGTCAGTGCGTCTCATCATTATCAAAATCAAATCACGACTTTAAAAAGAACTCACTTCTCCTTGGCGGGAATCCTTTTCGTGCGTCCCATCCACGAGTAGTCTTCTAAATCACCGAAATTCTCTTTGAAGTTCCGATAATACAGCAATTCCTCTTTCGCAGGGAGAGTCCAACCGTTTGCTAAATATCGTTCTTTAGAGAAATCACTATCAGTAATGGATTGTTCAGCATGTTCTGCCATCAACTCTTTCACACCGGCGCCCTTCCAGAATTTTGCTTTGTTTCGCCTGAGCACTTTCCCGGGAAGCTCTCCATCCAGGGCAACACGTAAAATCCATTTCTCGACGTTATCATGAAGCTTATACTCGGCGGGAATACGAAGAGCGTAGTCTACGACTTCCGGATGAAGAAAACAGACATAGGCAACAGTCCCGTGCGCAGAAGCACTGCGATCAACACGCTGAAGAGCTGTGTTATGCAAGCGCTGAGTGATATCAATCAATTCATCGGCTAAATCTTCCTGTTCAAGATTTTTAAGATAATGATAACCGGCAAAAAGCTCGTCTCCCCCCTCTCCAGATAAAACGGCATCCACATACTCGGAAGCCCTCTGGGCCACAATATAATTCACAAGGCTAGAGCGCACAAGGAGGGAATCAAAAGATTCAAGATGATAAATCACTTCAGGCAAAACCGAAAGCAAATCTTTGAACTGAACCACAACTTCATGATGCTCGGTTCCCAGATAATCAGCTACGGCCCTGGCGTATTTCAGATCGGTCGATCCGTCAAATCCCCCTGCAAATGTGTACAACCTCTCGACATAAGGCCGCGCCAAAGCGGCTAAAGAACTGGAATCGAGGCCTCCGGAGAGCCAACTGCCGACATCTTGTGTCTGCTCGACCTTGCGCGTAATAGATTTTTTTATGCGCTCTTTCAGCTCTACCGCTAAAACGCCGGGGGGTTCTTTCAAAGGCTTCTTTTTTTCAAGCGTATAATAGGCTTCCAAATGTTTTCCGTCAGACATATGGCCTGGCGGAACAAATTTGATCTCCGAGCAGAAATCGAGCAACGCTTTCACTTCCGAAGCAAAATAAATCACTCCATCCTCGTTTTCTCCATAATACAATGGAGCGATACCGATAGGATCCCGCTTGAGAACCACTCCATCTTCATTGACCTTTGCCAAGGCTAGACGTCCAGATCCGCTGCCATCCACAACCTCGTTCTTTTTTTCAATCCGATCAATAGAATCAATCTGAGACTCAGTGCAAACCATGCCTATAGTCGCACCTTTTACAGATTTGACCTTTCTTCCAGCCTGACCGCGATGTGAGATCTTTTCCAACATCCTTTTCACTGTTCGTTGCTTCCCAGGCTGGTCAACACCGGCAATTCCTGACATTATCTTATTGTCCTCTCTATCAAAAGCCTTCTGTTATGATGTAAGTTATTTAATTCATTAAAATTAAGTTATTAACCGTATCATACTCAGACTCATATGTCAAAAAAGCAGCTTGGTTGTTCGCCTTAGAACACCGCCTGTTACGGAAACGGACACTTATTCAGCTTAAATCCAGGGAGATTTCGGCTCATACACAGATAATTCTATGTGGTACATTTCTTGCAAATAAAAAAGTTCCGGAGGTAAAAGCGATGTTTAAAAACTATTTAAAAATAGCCATACGCAATCTGACAAAGCAAAAAATCTATTCAGTTATCAATATTTTAGGTTTGGCGGTTGGCCTGGCCGGAGCTATATTAATCTTCCTTTTTGTGCGGAATGAGCTGTCATACGACCGGTTTCACGAAAACGCAGAAGACCTGTACCGAGTGTACGTCATCCACCATGCGGAAGACGGAAGCGTCGACAGAACATTCAGAGGAGTGACCATGCCCATGGGACCTGCAATGGAAGAGTATTTTCCGGAAATCACACACTCCATCCGGGTGGACAGCAATTATGCCACTATTCGAGCAGAGGGAAAGCTTTTCAGTGAACGAGTCACGCAGGTGGACAAATCTTTCTTCCAGGCATTTTCCTTCCCCTTGATCACAGGCAATCCAACCTCCGTGTTTTCCCAGGGAAATTCCATGGTCCTCACTGAAAATCATGCGAGAAAATATTTCGGTAATGTCAATCCCATCGGCAAAACTTTATCCGTGACCTACGGGCAGGAAAAGGGTGATTTTGTGGTCACGGGAGTTGCGGAGCAGCCCCCTTCGAACTCCTCCATCACCTTCGACATCCTGATCGATATCGAAAGCGGAAATAGACTTCAGATGAACAAAATGTGGCAGGATAACTGGAGCGCCTTCGGGTGGCAGACTTATGTTCTTCTCAACAATAAGAATTCTGTTCGCAGCATAATGGATAAATTCACAAATTTCACCAGCCTGTATTATACTCCGTACATCGAGAAAGTCCGAAGCCGGCAAGACTGGAAGGGAAAAGGATCTCCTCTTTCCTTTGAACTCCAGCCCATAGCCAATGTTCACCTGGATCCTTACGTCAAAGGCTCTCTCAATTTAAGCGCCATAATCATCCTCAGCGGCATCGCCCTTATCGTGCTGGTTATCGCCTGCATCAATTTCATGAACCTCTCTATCAGCCGGGCTTCAATCCGGTCGTTGGAGGTCGGCATGCGCAAAGTCCTGGGTGCGGGGCGCCGCCAGCTCATCCACCAGTTCTGGGGAGAATTCCTGGTTATCACTGGGATTGCCATGACTGCGGGTCTGGTCCTAGCCGAAGTACTTCTCCCGGTATTCAACCGCTTATCCGGAAGGATCCTGAGCCTCAGAGAGATATTCCAGCCCACCAATTTCTTGATTCTGCTGGCTCTTTTCATCATCGTGGGCATTGCTTCAGGAAGTTATCCAGCTCTGGTCATGTCCGGGTTCCGCCCGGTGGAAATCCTCAGAGGGAAGCTGAGAATCGGTGGAAAAAGACCCTTGACCAGAGCCCTGGTCGTCGTCCAATTCGCCCTCTCCATATTTCTCATCATTGCCACGATCATCATGGGACGCCAGATCCATTTCATGCTCACTGCGGATCCCGGCTTCAACAAAGAAGGTGTTGTCGTCATTTCAGTCCAAGAGTCAGAGGCTAAGGCCAGCAACACCACCTTGAAGCTTTTCAGGGAGCGTTTAAGCCAGCAGCCGAATATCGTCTCCATCTCGGGAACCAGCACTAGGATTGGGAATGTAGGCGTTTATCCCTTCAAAAAGGATGGGCAGGAGGTCGAAGTTTATCAGAACCGTGTGGACTATGATTTCTTCAAAACAATGGGTATCGAAGTGGTTCAGGGACGCACTTTCTCTCCTGAAATCGCCACTGATACTGACGGTGTAGTCGTCAACGAGAAACTGCTTAAAGAGCTGGGAATAGAAGACCCTCTCGGCAAACCGCTCAAGGGATATTACATGCCTCTAACAATCATCGGTGTGGTCAAGGATTATGTCTTTGACGATTTCCGGAACAGCATCCTTCCAGCCCTGCATCATAACAAACCGACCTCGAGAATTAGTCAGGTACTGGTGCGGATTTCACCTCAAAATATCTCCGGAACTCTTTCGCTTTTGGAAAAAACCTGGAAGGAAATCCAGCCGGACAAACCCTTCCTCTACTCTTTCCTGGACGATATGATGGAAGCCATGTACAACGAAGAAAAAAGATGGGGGGCTATCGTCGGGTATTCCTCAGCATTGGCTGTCATCATCGCCTGCATGGGCATTTTCGGGCTGACATCGATCGCTGTTAACCGCAGGACTAAAGAAATCGGCATCCGCAAAGTCCTGGGCGCCAGTGTTCCCCAGATCATCGATATACTGATCAGGGAATTCATCTGGCTGGTGGGAATAGCCAATATCATCAGCTGGCCGTTGGCCTATTTTGCCATGAAAATGTTGCTCGATAACTATTACTACCGCATTTCCCTGGCGCCGCAGTATTTCATCCTGGCAGGAGTGCTGTCCCTCCTGATAGCCGTGCTCACCACAATTTTCCTGGCACTCAAGGCGGCTGTTTCCAATCCTGTGGAATCAATCCGGTATGAATAATGGGGACGTTTTATGAATTTTTTTTGGCTAAGACCTGAATAACTTATAGCCTAATTTTCTGTTATTTTTGTCCCAACGTTTAACTAAATAAGATTTTTCAGCCTCAAAAACTCTGGTTATGCTCTCAAGATATTCTTCACATTCTTTAGTGTCCTTATGAGCGGTTTTATTGATAAACGACAAAATTCGGGAATGATAAAACGGGATCATCGATTCAATCAATTGTTCCTTCGGGACTAAATAATTCTGGTAGGCAATAGCATAATTAAACAGAATCCTCGCCCAGAGATCACTCCGATAATAGAATTCCTTCTTTGGAATCTTCTTTGTTTTTTGAATCTCTGTGAGTTCAGGTTTAGGAATGATTTTTTTCCAGATATCTCCGAAGGTATCAAATCCCGTGATGAAACTCGTATACAAAGCATCCGTATTCACTTTTACAGGAGGTGGGTTCTCTTTGACACCCAGACCGAATCCGAAGATACTGCTCGGCTTGCTTTCAATAATATCTTTCCAGAAATACTCAAAATCGATCATCAGGTCAAAAATAGTCGTGATGACCTGCATAAACATGGGGCCAAGCTGTTTGGCCGGGTCCTTGGTTCGATGAGTCTTGGGCGATCCCAAAAAAGTCTGACAGACGTTAAACCTCCTGGCAATAGCGACGGTTGTCATCCATATATCGATCCCATAATTGGCAATTCTTTTGTTCCATATTTTTTCTGATAAAAAAGCCTGGGCCATTCTTCTCGAAAACCCGAAATCTCCTCCTATTGGCTGCCTGACTCTGAGACCGAAAAGAGTCCTGAGAAGCGGATAGGCAATATGATTCGTGATCGAGGCGTCATACTTATGACGAATATAAATGGGCGTGACATATTGAAAACCCGCAAAAAGCGGCTCGCCCAGGTATTGAATCCACTGAGGCGTAATACTCTTTAAATCTGCGTCCACAACCACTACCGCTTTGGCTTGAAGTTCAACAGTCGCTTCAAATAGATTCCTTAAATTGCTTCCCTTGCCCGTGACTCCTTGTGGAGTGGATATATAAATCTTGGGAACCTCTGTTGGTGTGCTGAGAAAAATATCTTTTGTCCCATCAGGTGAACGATTGTCGACATTGATAATCACGGATTGTTTATCAGGGAAATATTTAATCAGGCCCTGACTGGCAACCTGCGTTGGATAAGAGATTGAATCGACTTCATTGTAGGAGGGTATACCGACAATAAGCTCTACATCCTTAACACTGTCGGGATTTTCGACGACTACTTCCATTTCATTCTCCTCTAGTGAAAAAATTTCTCGATTTTAGCATTCTTTCCTCTATTCATGGCCTCAATTTCTTTTTACTTTAGGCATTTGGATTTTGCTCGCGTTACTGTTTTTCATCTTACCTCAGCAATTATTGAGATGCATTTGTCCGCAGTATCCATCAAAACACACACTCAATCACTTATATCACTGATAATCCAGATGGTCAATCAAAGACAAGGCAAAGAGAAATCTTTACCCGTATTTTTTATCATATAATTCTTGAAGATAGGAAAAGCAGACAATCAAATCCATCTATTTTGGACCAACATATCTGTATTCAACCCAGGAATATCCTGATCCGAGTTCATCCTTGTAACTTTTGCACAAGGGGCAAAGCGAATATCTTGGATGCTGATCCCTTTTTGCCTTGAACTTTTTCTTGCATCGGAAACAGACTGCTTTTTTTATCACTTTTTTCTCCGTTTGAAAAATTCTCTTCTACTCAGGAACATCAGATGAATCGATTCGACTCAGTGAATCCTACGACCTGGGGCCCCACCCCAGGTTTCGCTTATTTAAGCTCTTCAGGTAGGTTACTTTTTTTTCTTCGGACTCTTCTTCACTGGTTTTTTCTTTGGTGCTGCTTTTTTTGCCATTTTCTAACCTCCTTTAATTTTCAACGCATTTCAAAATACGCTGATTTTTAGTCTTCATTAAAACGCAAAATTCTTTCCTCATATATGCGAGCTTTTAATTGATATACTGAAGTATCCCCTTTTGATCAATGTTTCTCTAAAAAACGTAAGTTTCTAAATAAAAAGCTCTATCTTCACAAACCCAGCTTTTTCTCTCCTTGGATTAAACATTCCATTACATACAGCCGAATAACCTTGAACTAGCGCCTCCGTTCTAATCCAACCTTATTATCAATATCCTCAGCAATTTTTTTGACATCAGCCAAGGTCATGTTTATTTCTTTCTCTGTTTCCTCTATTGTTTTCAAGAAGCTATGCATGCGAAGCTCATAAGTTGAATTCAATTTGACGACAAGCCCTGCCTTCATTAATTTTTTTAAATGGTATATGACTGAACCAATTGTTGGCTCAACAAATCTTGTCAAATCTTCGCTTGTTAATCCTTTTTCCTTTTTTGCTGCTTTAATTAAGGCCTTTAAAATTCTGGCTGCCGTCTTATCTTGATCTCGCGGTGTGACAAAACCAAGTGAATTGCATACCCATTCGATATCCTTGTCGAGATTTTTCTCTATGGGCTCTCTCAGCTTTCTGATCGTGAAATGCCTCAATGCTTTAGCCATAATATTCCTTTTATTATTTATATTTCAAATTTAATTTGAATATTAAACCAAATATATTAATTTTAAAAAAAATTTCAAGCTTTTTTTTAAAAAAATAAACGAGAATCATCTCAGGGCGTATTTCTCGATAGGGAGCGTTCAACTCAAGAAACAAGTTGATTTATTTGTAGAGAAGATACTTTTTCCGAGTCTTTTTGAACTTTTCAATCTCGAGTTCCCACTCCTCCAAAATAGAGTCCGGTCTCTTCATTTTATTGATAGAATCCCGAAAAGACTGGATGCCGATCAATCGTTCCAGGTTCCTCCTGAGCTCAAGCTTATCAGGGTGAAGTTTTTTCAATGATACCAGAAGATACACCATGACCTGGACCGGTCGCATTTGTGCCCTGTCCGTTATGACCATTTCCAAACCATGAACCATTTCATCCCTGTATTTCGACTGAGTGGCAACACCAGGAAGAGTTACTGGGGTATAGGATACCGGTTTAAAATAAATTCCAGGCAGGGCGTAATCATTCATGATTCCCGCAAGTTTCACGCTATCGATCCACGGTGCGCCGAACTGCTCAAACGGCCTCATCGTGCCCCGTCCTTCAGAAACATTGAGCGCTTCCACCAAGCACAATCCTGGATAAAGAGCAGCGGTCAGTATGGACGGAATGTTCGGGGAGGGTTTGATCCAAGGCAGCCCAGTCTCATCAAACCACATGTCTCTTCTCCATCCTTCCAGAGGGATAACTCGAAACATCAATCTTTCCATCCCCTCCATCCAATTTTCCTCTTTTATCATCCCCGCCAGCTCACCCGGAGTCATTCCGTACCGGATAGGGATGGGATATTTCCCGACAAAAGAGGCATACTGTTCCTCGAGGATGGGGCCTTCGATAACAGTCCCCGTGATCGGATTGGGGCGGTCAAGCACGATAAACTCTTTTCCCAGCTCCGCGGCAACCTCCATGGCTAAGCCCATAGTGCTGATAAAAGTGTAAAACCGCGCACCGACATCCTGAATATCGAAAAGCAGCACATCAATGTCTTCCAGCATCTTTTCTGTGGGTTTTAGATTCTCACCGTACAAACTCCAGATGCGAATTCCTGTCCTCTCATCAATATAGGATGCAACCTTCACAGCATCGGGGAAATCTCCTCTGATGCCGTGCTCAGGAGCAAATAAGGCGTTTATCTTTATTCGAGGAAATTCGGAGAGAATATCCACGATATGTTCACCGTTCGAGGCGATTCCCGTTTGATTGGTTATAATCCCTACTTTTTTGCCCTCCAACAGCGCCATGTGCTTTTCCAGAAGAACATCCAATCCAACTTTGACTTTCTTCTCGTCAACCCGGCAGGATAGAAAGACGGATGTGCAAAAGAAGACCAAGAATGAAATATTTAATAATTTATTCCCTCTCATTGAATATCCTTATACATAATAAACCTGAGAGAGACAATGACTAATTTTCACAATAGAATTAAGTCATGAGACATCAGTTTATCAAATGAGGTTAATGTCCCATAATCGCTTCTTAGTTTAATTCATGGGGAGAGTAATCCGGCAGCAGCTTCCTGGGCCTTCTTTATCGCAAAACTCTATGCGTCCCTGGTTGGCTTCTACTGCCCACTGAGCTATTGCCAGACCAAGCCCCGCCCCCCCTTCTTCTCTAGAGCGAGCTTCATCTATCCGGTAAAAACGGGCAAAGACCTTAGTGCGTTCGGCTTCAGGAATACCCGGTCCATCATCAATTATGTCAATAACGGCTTGCCCACCGCTCACTACCTCAATGAGCACTTGTATGCGGCCACCAGATTGAGTGTATCTAATCGCATTGTGAAGTACATTCATCACTGCTTGTCTGATCGTTGCCGAATCGATTGTGACCAAGAGAGGCGATGGGCCATCCATTAAAAGAGTCTGGTTCTTATCCTCGGCAAGAATACTCAGCTCATTCATGACTTCCTTTACAAGAGAAGTGAGATCTGTGGGCTGAGGATTCAGTTGAATCTTTCCTGAACCTCCCCTTGTCAGAGTCAACAAATTATCAATGAGGAGAGTCAGACGTTCTGTCTCTTCGAGCATGCTGCTAATCGCCTCACGATAAGCGTCACCGTTGATCGGACTTTGCAGGGCGACTTCTCCGACACTTCGAATAGACGTCAAGGGAGTTCGGAGCTCGTGAGAGGCGTCGGCCGTAAAGCGGCGCAACCGGTCAAAGGAATTCTCGAGCCTGGCCAGTGTTTCGTTGAAGACGGTGGCCAAACGGCCGATTTCGTCGTTCGGGTTCGATACAGGGAGACGTTCAGAAAGAGATTCTGCGGTAATCTCTTGCGCTTTCCGTGTGATGGCGCTGACAGGAGAAAGGGCACGGCCGGCAAGGAAGTAGCCACCTATGAAGGCCAGGACAAGGGCACAAGGAATGCCGGCAAGCAGTATGGTTAACAGAGTCCTCAGGTTCTCTTTTACTTCCGTAATATCCTGAGCAAAGGCAAGTTCATATCCAACCTCAGGGATAGCCCCCTGCTTTATCTTGTAAAATCCCCCTTCAGGAGATCTCCATACCCGATACGGTTTGAAATTTTCTTTATCGAACTTTATGGTGAAATGAACATTCTCCCACGCCTCTGTATAATACACATTCGTGTATTCTTTGGTAATTAGAAACATACTTGTTTGACCGAGATGGAGAACATCATACAGGTCCCCGAACGAAAATTTAACAACGTTCTCAACAGTGGTGTAGCCGCTGTCAAGCTTACTCTGGGCCATGGACTCCATCCGGCTATGCATAAAGGCATAGACACCAATAGAGACGATGCACAAGATGATGAGCAGAACGGCTGCGTACCAGAGTGTGAGCCGGAAACGGATGCTAGACTTCTTCAATTTCATGCATCGCCCTTCTTCAAGACAAAACCGACTCCTCTGATTGTCTTCAGCAGTTTTTTCTTAAACGGCATATCCATTTTCTGGCGTAACCTGGCAATGTGTACGTCGATCACATTGTCCAGAGGAGTTGCCCGTTCTGTAACCTGCCAGACGTCTCGAGCCAGCATCTCCCGTGATACGGCGTGTCCCTGATGGCGCATAAAATACTCCAGCAGCTCGAACTCTTTTCCTGTTAGAGGAATATTCTGCCCTCCACGAGTGACCTTCTTTGTGACACAATCCAGCTCAAGGTCAGCCAGCCTGTATCTCAATGCCTGGTCTATCCTCCCGCGCCTCGTGAGTGCTCTGATTCGCGCCAATAACTCGGGAAAAGCAAATGGCTTGACCAGATAATCATCAGCCCCACTATCCAGCCCCAAGACTCGGTCTTCAATCGTGTCTTTGGCCGTGAGAACCAACACCGGCGTCTGACAGCGTTTCTCCCTCAGGGCAGACAGAATCTCCAACCCACCACGACCGGGAAGCATGAGGTCGAGAAGGATCAGATCGAAGGTCTGAGTCGTAGCAAGATAAAAACCTTCCTCACCGGTTGTCGCCACGGTCACTTTGTAAAGTTCAGACTCCAATCCTTTCTGTAGCGCCTGCGCCACCTTCGGCTCATCTTCAACGACCAGTATGTGCACGATAGTCCTCCAACCAATTAAGCATAAATTTCACGGTATACGATAGCATAAAAAATGCACTCATCCAATCACAGCTCACGGCCTTCAACGGACTTTACAATCACCCGCTCCAACCGGGGATTCATGATACTCGTCCGCTTCTTTTTCCTTTATTGTTTATTTGCGTTTTAGGCTTACAGAAAAGCCTTCAGCGCTTATCTCGTGAAACGTTGTCTCGAGACTGGGGTCATTCTGTATGGCAGCCAGGAATTCTTGCATATCGCGGGCATAATTAGTCACATTATGGGCGATTAGTGCGCCTCCTGGCAAGATCCGGTCTTTCAGCAGACGCAGGAATTTGACGTAATCCGGTTTCCAGGCGTCGATGAAGACGAAATCGAACTTCCCTTCGATTTCTGGAATCTCCTCAAAGGCATCGTTGATTCTTGAGTCGATCACATCCTCCAATCCGGCCTTTCGGATATTTTGCTGGGCCACCTGGCCATAGCCTTTGTCAATTTCGATGGTGACCAACTTACCGCCGGTCTTTTGCAGGGCCAGCCCCATCCACAACGCGGAATACCCGGTGAAAGTGCCTATCTCCAATCCACGCTTGTAATCGTGTTGAATGATAAAATCATACAGGAAGCGGCCGTCCCGGCATGGGACGTTCATGTCCTCATGCGCATAGGTCAAATCCTTTGTTGTTAACAACGGAAGAACCTTCGAATCCTGGATACCCTGGAAAGCGTCGGGGAACACGTCCGCGGCTTCGGGAATGGCAAACCGCGCATCGTTGATGGGGACATTGTATTCAATTCTGTCAAAGGCAAAATAGCTTTCGCCTCCTTTCCGGCTTGTGGCGATGCGAAAGGGGAATTTGACACCATCCACTTCACGGTAGTCCCTCAATTCCCAGGAAGAGCCGATCTGAGTCAACAACCCGGTCTCAACATCAAAGTACAGCACGTTCTGAGTCCTATCTTGAGAAGCTGTCCCGACTACGTAGACTGCGCGCCCTCTTAAGGTGTCTTTCGTTCTTAGAATCATTCCGGGGAAGTACTTCCCTATGGTCAGGGCGCCCTGTGGGTTCAGAAGATAGCCAAGCCAGGACCGGCTCATGCGATCATCTCGTTCGATCCGATCCGGATTGACCTTCCAACCAATCCTGCCGTCGAATCCGTTTTGTTCGATTCCCTTTGAGACTTGCACGGTTGTGACCCATTTGTCGGGAATCTTTGCCAAAGCTTTCAGAGGATGAGTTTGCACTGGAGGATCTGTCCATGACAGATCATCGACAAACCGTCCCGTACACGTTCGAGTCGTCAACTCCTCGATAGCACTGCGTCCTCCCAAAGCCTGGATATATCTCTCCAGGATATGGTCTAGAGTAGACAAAGCCTCGAACGTGGCTGCGGTTTTTTTGCCTACGACAACATCCACCTGGGGCCACTCTTCTGCATATCTCCCAGGATCGAGGTTGAACTGTATGTGTGCCCGTTCCTCTTTGGTTCCCAGTTTGCCCTTGGCTATTTCTTTGTCTGCACTTCGAAGTGTTACTGGCTTACCGACTAACTCACTCGAGCCGCGAACAGAAACTTCGTAACGCCCGAGGCTGATCTCGCGATCAACACGAAAAAGCACAGCCTCGCTGGGTTTATCGGAAAGCCTCAATCGGTACATATTAAAACGGCTGCTCGGATTAATGCCGGAAAACCAGGCCACGCGCAAAGAGCCGTTCGAGTCCTTGGCGTCCCCGTCATCATCATTCGCCACGAATTGAAAAGCCAGTTCCATTCCAGGATTTGGCTCAACTGCAAGATTGGCCCACGGGAGTAAGGCTTCTATAACGTAACCTCCCTCAAACACCCGACTGCCTGACTGAGCAGTCAACTCAGATGTTTTATAACGCGGGTGCCGCCAGTCATAAATCTTCTGGCGGACGGTTTTGTATTGGGGGTCCGCCCCCGGAGCGATGACTAACTGGTATCGGTTCATCGAACCCGCAGACTCTGAGACCATAATCTCCACACAGTCTGTCTGCCAAAGCCGGGATAGGCTATCCCGCTCGACAGCGACATTGTCCCGTACCGCTACCAGGACGAGAAGTCCTTGTTGATTCCAACCGAGACGAAATTTCACATCAAAATCGTCTGGAGGGATGACTTGTCCACTCGGGTCTGCGAGAAATTCGACCCGAAAGCCCTGCTCCATCCAATCATCACCACGCCCGTCTACGATAATCCCATCCATCCTGGGGATTTGGTAAACTGTTGACTCCGCGGCATGAACGGTGACGAATATCATCATGATCAGTGTTATCAGTAGTAACAAAACTAAAATAATGCGAACATTCACAATGAGCCTCCTTATCATTTTTAAAAACTCATCTAAAACTAATATAAAAGCCCACACTTTTATACACAACTTAAACAATCCTGAAGAAATTGTAAGAATCCACGTAAAGGTTTGAAGGATCCAGATTGGACTCAGAATTTTTTAAAGCTATCCAAAATTTCAAAAAAGCTCGTAAAGATTCAGAATTTCAACTCAGAATCCCCTTTTGCCTGTATCTTGGGTTTCAAACAACATTAAATGGCGTGTTTTCAGGATAAAATCGATTCTTCGTATTCCTCCATCGAGCGAAAACTCAGAGGAGGACTGAGTAGGACCGATTCTTTATCTGGATACGCTGTGGCTCCGCTTGATTCGAGCATGTTCGAAATGAAGGCTTTGAGGGCCTCCCGGGAATCTTGAATGTCGGGGAAGAATGTTCTCGGTTCGAAGCCTGAGCTCAGCAGTCTGATTGAACGAACAGCGGAAGCGCTTGATTTCGGATCATCCAGGAATAAATCAATCAACAGATATGGAAGATCTTCGAAAGTAGTAATCTCGGCCACAGCGATGGACTGTATCCTGTCGAATGACAGCACTCGCTCACCGGCACCTTCCACGTTCATGGCGAGTTTCCCTTCTTTCAGGCTCACAGGGGTTGCTTGAGTGACTTTTAAGAATCGGCCAGTGGTTGGAGCCGCGACTGGCGCTTTTTCCTGCAGTCCGCCAAACTTTTTCCTGAGTTCTTCTTTCTGTTGTTCCGGAATTTCCGGATGTTGAAGGCAGAGTTCCAACACCTTGCCAGCGAGTGAAGGATTCAATTCTGAAGCAATGTTCACAAAATTCATCAATAAAACAGGAGGGGAATTGAGGTTCACTTCCTGGAGAAGTTCATCGGATAATGCCTTTGCGTCTTTACTTTCCTGGCGTTCTATCAAGTGCTGAATCAGTCTGATTTTATAGGTCGAACTGATGGATGCCTCTGGAATTTTCTCTCTCAGCCTCCAGAAATGACTTGCGGCCAACTCCATCTGATTCCTTCTTATCTCGCTCTCCACCAACGCGATGAGAAATTTTGCCGATTCACTTTCCTTCCCTGTCTCCACTCCGAGTTCCCAGAGGCCTTCGACAAGGTCCTTATGCGCTGGATTTTTTCTGGCGACTTCAAGCAGAAGGGCAAAAGCCTCGTCTGATTTCCCGGCATTCTTTTTCTCTGTGGCATCCTCCAGCGCCTGGAATCCCTCATCCACATAAGATGTTTGGGCATCAATCTTTGGACGAACATATTTTTCTTCGATCTTGAAATACTTCACTCCAAGCGCTGCCACAACACCGAATATAAATCCCCAGACATGCGCCCAATGGGCGACTCCACCACCTCCTTGAGGATTGATTGCGTCCATGACTCTGGCGTTGAAGAATTCCAGTAAAAACCACAAGGGCAGCATCAACCATGCGGGGGCTTTGAACGTCCACCGGATGAAAATCAGAGGGAAGAGAATAAATAAAAATTCGATTTTCGTCTTCCAGTATCTGATCAGGAAAGCCCCCATAACTCCCGCGATTGCACCTGAGGCACCGATCAAGGGTCCGGTTAACTCGGGATAGCGCTGAGCAAACATAAGGGCTGAACCTATTCCCATTATCAGGTAAAAGGCTGTGTAAAAAGGTCTCCCCCAGACGTCTTCGATAAAAGGCCCGGTCAAATAGAGGAACAGCAAATTCCCGAGTAGATGGAACCAGCCGCTGTGAATGAACATGTAAGTCAGAAGAGCAAAGAAAGATTGTTTGGCTGGAATGAATCCATATTTTCTATAGGGAATATTATTAATGATAGCTTTCAGCTTCTCCGAGAGTTGATTCAGCTCTTCCTGCTGCTGTTCTTTAAAAAGATGGACATCCCGTGATGCTTCTTTGCGAATGATGTCGAGTTGTTCCTGGATCTGCTCGGTGAGTCTTTCCCCAAAAATCAGGTTTAAAGCTTCCGAATCAAGTTCCAGGTACGGGTGTTCCATGTAGTATCCCAGGAATTCCCTTGCCGCGTTCTCTAAATCTTTTTCTCTTTGGTTTAAATCAACGGTGACCAGAATATGAATGATGAAACAGCTGGCTAAAATAAAGAACGTGACCCACGGCAACCTGCGGACTGTCGAACTTTCATGACCGATGGGAATAAGCATTTCTATATTTTCCTTAGTGAGCCTGAAAACATGTCCATAGCAAAATACTAATAATTCTCGATAGTGTCAACCATAATCAGTTTTTAAAGGAAATAGATACTGTCTCAAGACTTATAATGACTTTTTTGTATCTTCAAGCGAAAAGGCAGCACCTGGGAAAATGTCCTCCTCTCCTTCTTCGAGAATAAAAATTTCACGTCTATCCCAATCAAGCCAGTATTTGATGGCCAGCCTCCGGACATACTTCCAGTTGTCTTCGGTTCCGCTTCCGTACAACTCAACTCCCTTTTGGATATCAGCTCTGACACTATCCCAGTACTGGTCTTTCAATCTAATATGAACAGTTCTTCCTTTGAAGGTGAACGCTGCTTCAGGATGATAAGGCGTATCAGAAGACACACTGAACAGCCCGTGTCCAACTGTTCCTCCCGTGCTGACTTGCAAACCGTCGTTCATGCAGCTCAGGGGGGGCGTGGATCCCGCGTAAGAAATTATTGAAATATCATCCACGCCGATATTAAAGTACTGGCGGACTCTCATCCCCATCTTCGCTCCGATAATCGAATAGATACCCAAATGCCCGTGCAATTCATTCGTGAGCACACCGGCGCGCCATTCTTCCTTGCCGTACTTCTGGATAATCCTGTTCATATAAGGACGGACATCCTCTGCAAACAATTCTGGTGCATCAGGAAATCCTTTGAACACCAGGCTCTTGACTTCATTACGGCTTTTCAATATCTCCAGAAATTTTATTTTGATTTCTTCCACACTCCGAATAGTAAATAGTTTAAGACGGCTATCCCTCTTAATGATTTTTCTTTCAAACAAGTCAGGATAGAGTAAATAAACTGGCAGTAAATCATCCCACAATTTCAGATGGCCCGATTCAATTCTTTTCATAACAGACTCATCACTGTGGGTAGTGAATATTCTTTCTCCATAGGGCGAATGGACAGCACCGA
>Ga0209636_10002681_pt1 | contig 18168 bp, 16 predicted proteins | sample DeeMarSWOR152_54_FD_187464 | JGI IMG/M metagenome (GOLD analysis project Ga0209636, IMG submission 187464) | Marine sediment microbial communities from White Oak River estuary, North Carolina - WOR-1-52-54 (SPAdes) (version 2) | ecosystem: Environmental > Aquatic > Marine > Intertidal zone >... | reverse complement strand
CTAACTGAACATTAAACATAACAATATCTCGGGTTTTTATTCGCCGAAAATTCCATCCTAATTGCTCCAGTTTCAAGCCGGTGAATATCTTGGTGATTGTTACCGGGGCATACCCCATCCGCTGCAATTTCTCTGCAACATCTTCTTGAGAGATACCCTCTAATGCACCCCTAACCAATTTACCTGTGTTATCCCTGGCTCTATAGTTGAAAGCAAGCAAAGCTTATGCCTCCTCGGTAACACGCATAACTTCCTGTTTTGTAGTTATGCCATTCTCTACTTTCTTCTGTCCATCTTCACGAAGCAGATGCATACCCGCTTCAATTGCGGTCTTACGGATTTCATCAGCTGAAGCCTTCGCGGTGGTTAATGCTCTGATTTTTTCATTGGGTATCAGTAACTCATAAATACCTATTCGTCCTCTATAGCCAGTTTGGAGGCACCCGTTGCAGCCTTTACCTTTACATTCGGCGCAAATTGTGCGTACCAACCGCTGCGATAACACTCCAATAACGGAGGACGAAATCAGAAACGGCTCGACTCCCATATCCACAAGCCTGGTAATTGCGCTTGGAGCATCGTTGGTATGAAGAGTGGAAAAAACAAGATGACCGGTTAATGCTGCCTGAACAGCCGCTTTGGCAGTTTCGGCGTTACGAATTTCTCCCACCATAACGACATCGGGATCCTGTCTTAAGATAGCAGACAAAGCGTCAGCGAATCTAAGCCCGACTTTAGGATTGACTTGCATCTGACGAATACCTGTGAGATGGTATTCAATCGGATCCTCAATTGTAATAATATTTTTATCTTCGGAGTTTATCACATTCAGGGAAGCATACAGTGTAGTAGTTTTACCCGAACCTGTAGGGCCGCAAACTAATATTATCCCGTGGGGGGAACAAATTAATTTCTTATATTGAGTCAGGATAGAAGGCGAAAAGCCTAATTGCTTTAGTTCCAGAATTACCTGGCTTCTATCCAGAAGACGTAAAACCACATTTTCACCATAGATGGTAGGAATACAAGAGACGCGAATATCGATATCACGGCCTTCCATCTTCATCTGAATACGGCCATCTTGGGGAACTCTTCGCTCGGAAATGTCCAGGTCAGCCATTACTTTAATGCGGGAGATAACTGCGGACTGTAAATACTTAGGCGGTCCCGTGCACTCGTGAAGCAGTCCATCTATTCTGAATCTGATTCTGAGCGTATCTTCCTCTGGTTCAATATGGATGTCACTGGCTCCCTGACGCACCGCCTCGATAACAATCATATTAACCAGTTTTATTACCGGCGGTTCTTCGACAATCCCCTGGAGCTTCTTCAACTCCAACTCCTGGCCGGGCTTAATTTCCAACTGTTCACGGTCCAAACTCCCGATTACTTCTTCCAGTGTACCTTTAGCCGAGTAATGTTGATCCAGGGCCTTTTTAACCTCTGTCTCTGCGGCCAGAGCCGGTTCAATATTAAGACCGGTCTTCATGTGCAACTCATCTAATGCAAATATATCTGAAGGGTCAACCATGGCTACGGTTAAGTCGCTGCCGATTCTTAAGATGGGGATAAGAAGATGTTTTCTGGCAAGACCCTCCGGTATCAAATCAATGATCTCTGGCTCAATAAGATAATTGGTTAAATCGACAAGTGGCAGGTCGAATTCTTGACTTAAGAAAGCAGTCAAATCTTCCTCGCTGATTAAGCCTTTTTTAGTAAGAATTTTCCGCAAGGGCTTTGCATCTGCTTTAGCCTCTAATTCTGCCTGTCGGAGCTGTTCCTCAGTAATAAGTCCTTTTTCCACCAGGCTTTCACCAAGCAATTTTTTCTGGGCTATTGCCATCGTGCACGTTACTCCTTTAGGAGTTCTTTAATCTTCGCAAGTAAGATTTCAGGTTCAAATGGCTTGATTATGTATGCATCAGCACCAACTTCTTGGCCCAGCTTCACATCTTCGTCTTGAGCTTTTGCCGTAAACAATATTATAGGAGTCTTTGCATACCTCGTGTCTCTCTTAAGCAGCCCGCAAACCTTATAGCCATGCATCCTGGGCAGCATTAAATCTAATATGATTAAATCTGGTTTTTCAGTTTTTGCCTTCTCGAATCCTTCCTGACCGTCGTTGGCAGTTATGACTTCATAGCGATGACGCTCAAGAAACATTTTAACCGACATGGCAATACTTTTTACGTCATCAACGACAAGTATCCTTTTGGTATCTTTTTTTACTTTCACTGTCATTTCGTCCGAGGCTGCACCTTGAACGAGCAAAGTCTGCTCGCTAATCAAGCCTTTTTTAGTAAGAATTTCTCGCAAGGGTTTTGCATCTGCTCCAGCCTCTAATTCTGCCTGTCGGAGTTGTTCCTCAGTAATAAGTCCTTTTTCCACCAGGCTTTCACCAAGCAATTTTTTCTGGGTTATTGTCATCATGCACGCTACTTCTTTAGGAGTTCTTTAATCTTCGCAAGTAAGGTTTCTGGCTCGAACGGCTTGGTTATGTATGCATCAGCGCCCACTTCTTGGCCCAGCTTTACATCTTTCTCCTGCGCTTTTGCCGTAAACAATATTACAGGAGTCTTCGCGTATCTCGCATCTTTCTTAAGCAGCCCGCAAACCTTATACCCACTTATCTTGGGCAGCATCAAGTCTAATACGATTAAATCTGGTTTTTCGGCTTTTGCCTTCTCGAGTCCTTCCCGACCGTCGTTGGCAATTATGACTTCATAACGATGATGCTCAAGATACATTTTAACCAACTTGACAATACCTTCTTCGTCTTCAACGACAAGTATCCTCTTGGTTTCTTTTTCTGCTTTTGCTGTCACTTCGTCCGAGTCTGCATTTTGAACAAGCACAGTCTGCTCGCTGTCAGCCCCTATGGCAACAGCGGCACCTTCAAGCGGATTGTCTTTCGCTGTTAAATCCACAAGAAACTCCCAAGTTTTCAATATACGACAGAGCTTTTATAATACTTCCATACCCTATATTTAAAATATAAGCTGCCATTCAGAATTACTAAGACTGAATGTTGAGCGTCGAACTAAATCAGTATGCTCCTTCAATTTAGTCGGTGTTTTGGGGGCGTAAAATCAGTAAAAGCATCTCTTGTTTTGACCCTCGTAAAACCTGGCTTCTGAGTTGGCGCAAGAAAAGCATTCTACTTATGTACATTTTCCTGGAAGGAAAGCACATCAACTTTATCAGAGTAATTAATCATCGTGTTAGTGAATTGTATAAACAAACAGCAGAAAAACGCGATTCCGTTGGGGATGGTTGGAATGATTGGCCATAACACACAAGTACATCTGGGTGTTGATTAGGATTTTGCCGGTCAAGAAACAAGGGATTTTCCCCTTTACAGTCTATTGTAGTATGGTCGATTAACAAGAGGAAGTGCTGAATAGTCTTATTATAGAGTCAAAGGAGATGAGGAATAGTATGGGAATAAAAATATTAATCGCAGACAATCATAAAATTTTTCGGGAAGCTGTTGGTTATCTGCTGAGCAATGAACCTGACATGCAGGTTGTCGGAGAAGCAGAAGATGGTAGAACTGCGGTACAGCTTGCCCGAGAATTACAGCCGAATGTCATTACGATGGAGATAAGCATGCCCAATTTGAATGGTATTGATGCCACCAGTCAAATAACTCGTGAAATGCCCAAAGTCAAGGCAATAGCATTGTCGGCATGCAGAGATAAACGTTCGGTACGTGAAATGCTTAAAGCAGGCGCATCAGGTTATGTGACAAAGGAATGTGCATTTGAAGAACTTATCACTGCCATACGGAATGTTACTTCAAACCAAACTTATCTGTGTTCTCAGGTAAGTAAGGTCGTAATTGAAGGATATATAAATCGACTGTCAAAAGGTGATGATTCGGCCTATTCAGTGTTAACACGCAGGGAGAGGGAAGTGGTCCAGTTAATAGCAGAGGGCAAGTCGACGAAAGTAATCGCGAAAGAATTGAATGTTAGCGCCAAAACTATTGAATGGCACCGCACCCAAATTATGAAAAAATTAGGCATACAGAGTGTAGCTGAGCTTGTTAAGTATGCCATAAACGAGGGATTAACTTGCAGTTACGCTTAGCAGACAGAATTAAAGGGCACAGATAGTTGCGGATAGCTACTCTCTGACAATATTAGGGGGCTATCTGTACCAATCTATATTCTGAAGTAAGGAAGAATGGTGAAGAATATATTTAAGAGAGATAACGAGCCAGAGCCAAGTGCCAAGAAAATCGCCTTCGTCCATCATAAAGGCGGCACGGGCAAAACCACATCGTGCCTGAATATCGCTGGCTGGCTTGCCAAAATGAATAAGAAGGTGCTGGTCGTAGATTTGGACCCGCAAGGAAATGCCACCACAGGTTTAGGTATAGATAGAAAGACGTACGAGGGTTCAATTTATGATGTGTTTTTTAGCCAAAAGAACATAGAAGAAGTAATCTTAGAGACGGACTCAGGAATTTATCTCGTTCCCTCATCTGTAGATTTAATGGCTGTTGAAATGCGCATGGCCCGTCAGATTAATAACACAAGCGTCTTAAAAGAAAGCATAGAAAGTATAAAAGGATATTTTGACTATATCCTAATCGATGTTCCGCCAGGGTCAATGCTTCTTATGGCTAATGCAATTGTTGCCTCTGAGAATATAATCATACCATTGGACTCGGGGGTATTCGCATACGAAACTCTGGAGGTTCTCAAAACGCTTGTTACTGACCTTCATGAAGAGCTTGGCGTTGAAACCAATGTTATGATGGTGCTGTTGAGAGAATACTCAACGTCGTTACTTGATAAGCGCACAACCAATGGATTAAAGAGACTTTTGAAGAAGTTCTTAGCTAAAAATGGAATTGGCGATGTGAAAGTATTTACAATACCGTTTTCCCGCAAAGTCTATTGGTCACAAATGAAAGGTATGCCAATGTCGCATTATGCAGCGCCTTCTAAAGTCGGTCGGGCATATAAAGAATTGGCAGAGGAGGTGCTGTGTTACCAATATGAATAAGGACAAACAGAAATTGACAGTGAAAACTTTAATAAAACATGGCCGTATTGTAATGAATTTTAAGAATGGTTGTGGGCTGTAGATACAAATTTGTACCAACAGATAAATAAGGAGACTTAATTATGATTACACCGGTTAGAAAAGAAGGCAAAAAAGCTTTGTTCGGGGGAAATGAAGGGGCTGTAGCCACCGTTGAAAGAAAAGCAGGATTCAGCGAAGCGGCGGAACGGCAGTTAAGAGAGCTCTTAGAAGCAATGGAGGCAGTAAGAAAGGGCGATTTGACCAGGAAACTGAGGAAGGAAGGGGAGGATATCTTTGGCGAATTGGCAGTTTCTTATAATGGTATGGTTGACCTTCTTAATAGTTTTGGCGGTGAAGTTACCCGAGTGGCCAGGGAAGTGGGAGGCGAAGGAAAACTGGGAGGCCAGGCAGAAGTCCCCGGAGTGGCCGGCACATGGAAGGACTTAACCGACAGCGTAAATATGTTGGCAAAGAATTTATCAGACCAGGTAAGAAACATTGCCGTAGTTACCACTGCAGTAGCTGATGGAGACTTAAGTCAGAAGATTACGGTCGATGCCAAAGGAGAGATATTACAGCTAAAAGAAACACTTAACAAGATGGTTGATAATCTCAACGCCTTTGCCGGCGAAGTTACACGAGTGGCCAGAGAAGTGGGCACTGAAGGTAAACTTGGCGGTCAAGCAGCGATTCCTGGGGTAGCTGGCACCTGGAAAGACTTGACCGATAACGTCAACACTATGGCCAACAACCTCACTAATCAGGTGAGAAACATTGCTCAGGTTACTACTGCCGTAGCAAATGGAGACCTTTCGCAGAAAATTACGGTTGAGGCAAGTGGCGAGATTTTGGAACTCAAAAACACAATAAACAGCATGGTCAACGGCCTCAGCCTATTTGGAAGTGAGGTAACCCGGGTGGCGCGTGAGGTGGGAACGGAGGGAAAACTCGGTGCTCAAGGAGAAGTACCTGGCGTATCAGGTTTATGGAAGGAACTAACTGACAACGTAAACATACTTGCTGCCAATTTGACAAACCAGGTCAGAAACATCGCTCAGGTTACCACTGCGGTAGCAAATGGAGACCTTTCACAAAAAATCACGGTTGAAGCAAGTGGCGAAATAGCAGAGCTAAAGAACACCATAAACAATATGGTTGATAGTCTCAATACCTTTGCTGCTGAAGTTACGAGGGTTGCCGGAGAAGTAGGTACTGAGGGAAAACTCGGCGGCCAGGCAGATGTGCCTGGAATAGTGGGCATCTGGAAAGATCTAGCCGATAACGTCAACACTATGGCCAACAACCTCACCAACCAGGTAAGAAATATCGCTCAAGTTGGCACTGCAATTGCTAATGGCGACCTAAGCCAGAAGATTACGGTTAAAGCAAGTGGAGAAATAGCAGAGCTAAGAGAAACACTAAACAACATGGTCGATAGTTTAAATGTCTTTGCAGGTGAAGTTACCCGCGTTGCTGGAGAGGTGGGCACAGAAGGAAAACTTGGAGGCCAAGCAGCGGTGCCTGGAGTAGTGGGCATCTGGAAAGATTTAACCGATAACGTCAATACAATGGCTGATAATCTGACCAAACAGGTAAGAAATATCGCTCAAGTTGGCACTGCAATTGCTAATGGAGATTTAAGCCAGAAGATTACAGTTGAAGCAAGTGGTGAAATATCAGAGCTAAAAGAAACACTAAACAATATGGTCGATAGTTTAAATATCTTTGCAGGTGAAGTTACCCGCATTGCTGGAGAGGTAGGCACAGAAGGAAAACTTGGAGGCCAAGCAGTGGTGCCTGGAGTAGCTGGCACATGGAAAGACTTAACCGACAACGTAAATATGCTGGCAAAGAATTTATCAGACCAGGTAAGAAACATCGCCGTAGTTACCACTGCAGTAGCCGATGGAGACTTATCTCAAAAGATCACAGTTGAAGCAGCAGGCGAGATAGCACAATTAAAAGACACCATAAACAAGATGGTTGATAATCTCAACGCCTTTGCCGGCGAAGTTACCCGAGTGGCCAGAGAGGTAGGAAGTGAAGGCAAGCTCGGAGGCCAGGCGGAAGTTCCCGGGGTTGCCGGCATCTGGAAAGACCTAACCGACAATGTTAATAACATGGCCAACAATCTCACCAACCAGGTTAGAAATATTGCCCAAGTTGGTACTGCAATCGCCAATGGAGACTTAAGTCAGAAGATTACAGTTGAAGCAAGCGGTGAGATAGCAGAGTTAAAAGAGACTCTAAATAATATGGTGGATAGTTTGAACGAGTTAGCCAGTGAGGTCGCAAGAGTTGCCCGGGTAGCAGGTTTGGAAGGACAGTTGAGCGAACGGGCAAAGGTTGAAGGAGTTTCCGGCAGTTGGAAAGAGATTGTGGATACTTTGAATAGTCTAATTGATTCAATAGCCAAACCTGTTCAGGAAGTGATAAGACTTGCCCTTGCTTTATCTGAAGGTGACCTTACGCAAAAATATACTCTTGAAGCAAAAGGGGATATTAAAACTTTGACAGATGCTCTTAACAAAGCCTTTGATGACCTTGGAGCAGCTATTCGACTGACAATGGATAGCTCCACGAAGGTATCAACAGCATCTCAAGAAATGGCTGCCTCATCGAGACAGGTAAATGCTGCCCTAATACAGTCAGCAAAGACAACCACACAGATAGCCGAAGGTGCAAAAGATCAAACCAAAAAATTAGAGACAAGCACCAAGGCTGTGGCAGATTTATCCAACTCCATCCAACAGGGTGCATCCAATGCAAAATCGGCAGCTGAAATCACTCAGGAAGCAGCCAAACTTGCTCAAAAGGGCACAGAGTCCGGCAAGCAGGCAGCGGATGGATTGAGAAGAATAGATGATATTGTAAAGACTAATACGAACACAGTTAAAGAATTAGACAAACGCGCCAAAGAAATAGCAGTAACAGTAGGTACTGCCAAGGATATTGCCGATCAGACAAATCTACTCGCTCTAAATGCCGCAATTGAAGCAGCTCACGCCGGAGAAGCAGGAAGAGGCTTTGCCGTTGTTGCTGATGAGATCAGGAAATTGGCTGAAGGAACCAAACAAGCAGCGATACAGATTGAGGAGATGGTTAATACTATAGGAGAGGCAACTACTGAGGTTGTTGGCGGTATGACCACTGGAACGGAGCAAGTTAGTGAGAGTATTGACATTGTTAATCAAGCGCTCGGTGTATTAGACCAGATCGGTGCTGGTGCGCAGGAAATTACAGCCAAGGCCCAGGAAATCTCAGCCGCGACGACCGAACAGACCGCAGGTGCCCAGCAGGTGGCAAAGGCTATCGAGGAAATAGCCACAACGAGTGAACAGGCCGCAGTAGGAGCCGGACAGATGTCCACATCTATTCAGCAGCAGACAGGGTCTATGCAGCAAATGACAGCTTCGGCCCAAAACTTAGCCACTCTATCAGAGGAGCTGAGAACCTCACTGACAAGGTTTAAGGTAACTGCTGAGGAAGTTGTAGAGAGAGAAGAGGAATAAGACGGCTTAGCGTATAGCAGATAGTAAAAAACCAAACGATGTACGCTGACCGTTACCTGTTAAAAATTAGGAGATGAAAATGGATGAAAAAAACATAGTCTCAAAAGGCAGCCGAATGCAGCCGGGGCCAAAGAAGGCAACACCCGAAAAAGAGGCAGAGGTTCTTCGGATAATTGTGTTTAACTTGGGAGATGAGGAATATGGTGCAAATATAAATCAGGTCAGAGAGATTATAAGGACGAGAACCATTACACCAATACCGGATTCTCCCGATTTTATTAAAGGCGTAAGTAATGTAAGAGGCGAAATCCCCGTGATAATAGACTTTAAAGCGCGCTTCTTTTTGCCCCAAGATGAAGATGTTGAGAGTAAAAACATAGTGATAACCGAGCAGGAAAAGAACATCTTCGGCCTTCTGGTTGACGAAGTTACAGAGGTCTTAAGAATACCCGAAACTGAGGTCAAACCTACCCCGGAACTGGTAACCAGAATAGATAGAACATATATCAGCGGCATGATAACTCTTGAAAATCGCCTGATAATCTTGCTTGATTTAACCAGGGTTCTTTCCGAGGAAGAACTCGCTAAATTGGCTGAACTCGCCCAAAAGCATCGTGCAACCAAAGAAAAACAAGAGATAAAGAAGGAGGAAAAACGCACCGCCGAAGTTTCGGTGGAAGTCTCAACAAACGCCGAAGAAGATGCAGACCGCAAAGCCACAGAACCACAACCTGTCCAAGTAGAGGGAAAATAAAAAAATTACTACACGCAAAACGTTAAACAAGGAGAGATATAGATGGCTAAAAAGATATTAATAGTGGATGACTCACTCTTTATGCGAATGACACTAAGGAATAATCTAATTGAAGAGTATGAAATCGTAGAAGCTGACTCAGGGTCTGAAGCTTTAGAGCAATTCGAAAAAGAAAAACCGGATTTGGTCCTGCTGGACATAGTCATGCCGCAAGGTGAAGAAGAAGGCGTCAGAGTCCTTAAAGAGATTATAAAAAATAATCCTCAGGCTTGCGTGGTTATGATTACCGCTGTCGGGCAGGAAGCGATAATAGAAGAATGCAAGAAGCTCGGCGCCAAGGACTATATCGTCAAACCCTTCGATGAAAAGCTGGTCAATGAAACAGTGGAAAAATATCTTAGTGTCGTTCATAGTCATTAGTTCGTAGACTCCGGACTATAAACTCCAAACTCCGAGCTGGATTATGCCTATAAGGGTTCTTGTAGTTGATGATTCTCTTTTTATGAGGACGCTTATTTCGGATATGCTCAATTCTGATCCGGAAATTGAAGTCGTCGACACCGCCAAAGAAGGATTACAAGCTATAGGTAAAATAACTAAAGCAAGGCCCGATTGCATTACGCTTGATCTGGTAATGCCAGGCTGGGATGGCTTAACAACATTAAAGCATATTATGAGCGAATGCCCTGTACCTGTGGTCATCCTTTCCGCCCATAGCAGGCGAGATGCTGATGTTACAATAGAGTGCCTCGAGACAGGAGCTGTAGGTTTTGTCCTTAAACCTTCCGGTGAATTGTCGCTGAATATTGAAAACGTAAAACACCAGCTTTTGGAAGAAGTAAAAGCAGCCTCAAAAGTCAAGCTTAAAAAAATTAAGTTACTTACCGCTGAAAAACCTAAAAGGCGCAAACGTAAATTAGTTGGCATAGGCAAGATTATTGTTATCGGTGCCTCTACCGGAGGCCCGCAGACCCTGGAATCTATTTTACCATCTCTGCCTGCTGATTTTCCTGCACCGATTATTGTAGCCCAGCATGTGCCGAATGTGTTTTTTACGGAAAGTTTAGCGAAACATTTAAGTTGCCTGTGTGAGTTAGCGGTAAAAGTCGCAGAGGATAACGAGATTGTCAGAGCGGGTAAGATATATTTTGCTCCGGGTGGCTCCCATATGACACTTTACCCATTACCCAATCGAGAGGTCACTCCACATATCAATGAAGCAAAATCTGATATTCTGACTCCTTTGATTGATTTGGCTATGGAATCGGTGGCTAAAATCTTCAATGAAAATGCTGTTGGTATTATCCTGACCGGAATGGGCTGCGACGGATGTGAAGGGATGAGAGCTATTAAGCAAGCCGGCGGCAGAACAATTGTTCAGGATGAGTCTTCACTAATATTCGGCATGCCCAAGGCGGTTATTGATGCAGGATACGCTGATGAAGTGTTACCCGCCGGTGAAATCGCCGAAGCTATGACCGAATGCGTCTTACAAGAGAGCATAAATGTCTGAAGATTTAAGCAAATACAAAGATACCTTCCTAAGCGAGGCGAAAGAGCACATCTCTTCGATGGAAAAGTCCCTGCTTAAGCTCGAAAAGAAACCAACCAAGACCGAATTCTTAAGTGAAATCTTCCGTGAAGCCCACACCTTAAAAAGCATGGCTGCTACCATGGATTACAATAATATGACTAAACTGTGCCACGCAATTGAAGATGTGCTGGACGCGTTAAAAGCCAGGAAGATAAAGCCAGATAAATGTACTGATGTACTTTTTGAATGCCTCGATACTTTAGAGTCGAGCCTAACAGAACTCTCCAGAGACGCCGAAGAGCTTGATACACATGCTCTGGTGCAGAAACTCCAAACGCTGATTACACAAAAGGAATCTACAACCGATTATGTAGATAAATCTTCAACATCTGCGGCTGCCAAGGTTGAGAGCATCGAGGTGAAGGTCGAGCGGCTGGACTTGCTTATGAATTTAGCGGAAGAATTGCTGATTAACAAGATGAGGCTCGATAGCGTAAAGGAACAGCTTCAGAATCCGGAACTCTCGACAACAGTAGATACCTTGGGCAGATTGGTTTCCGATTTGCAATACAATGTAATGCAGTCAAGGCTGGTCCCTATAGGCTTTGTATTCAGTAGATTTCCTCGAATGGTCAGGGATTTGGCAAAGCAGCAGAAAAAAGATGTAAACCTTGAAATGCACGGAAACGATATAGAGCTGGACAGGGCTGTAATAGACGAGATAGGCGAATCCTTGGTTCACCTCTTAAGAAATGCCCTTGACCATGGCATCGAGACACCGGAGGTAAGAAAAAAAGCCGGCAAACCTGCTCAAGGAACAATAAGAGTAACTGCAAAACGAACTAAAAGTTTTGCGATTATCGAGGTTGTTGATGATGGCCTGGGCCTGAACCTTGAAGATATAAAAAGGACGGCTGTAGAAAACCAGATTCTTTCTCCCCAGGCAACAACGGAAGAATTGATACAATCAATCTTTTTCGGTGTGAGCACAACCAAGAAAGTCACAGAAGTTTCCGGCAGGGGCTTTGGCTTGAATATTGTCAAAAATAAAATCGAGTCTCTCGGAGGCTCTGTCAAGGTTGAATCAGAGCCCAAAAAGGGCACGACATTTATAATAGAGATACCATTGACACTTGCTATCATAAAAGCACTTTTCATCGAAGCAGGCGGCAGAACTTATGCAATCCCTTTAGCAAGCATAGAGAGACTGGTTACTGTAGATAGAGAACATATAAAGGGGATGCTGAATTACGAAGCTATTGTTTTGAATAAAGAGGACATTCCTATAACCAGATTGGATACGCTATTTAATGTGCCATCTTTAGGACACCAAAGACAACCAATAGCAATCGTTAGAAAAGGCGCAGAGCAGCTCGGTTTGGCGGTCGATGCCTTCACAACAACACAGGAAATAGTCATTAAGCCGTTGAATAAGCTGGTAAGAGAGAATAGATACTTTTCCGGTTCCACTATCATCGGTTCCGGCGAAGTTGTTTTAATTCTGGATGTAGCTAATTTAATGCTCACAAAAAGACTTATGGTCAATAGTGAATAGTATTTGGCAGATGCTAACCCGCAACCAACGCCCAAATACAAATAATTAAAGGGATTTTATCATGGGAAACAAATTACAAGAAATAGACCTGTTAAACCAGATAAACGAACAAGCTGCCCAGAATGCTTCCAGGGCTTTATCAAAGCTAATCGATAGGCCGGTGGACGTTGGGATCTCCAAGGCGGACGTCAAAAGAGTAGAGGAGCTCAGTCCGCTTATCAGCCAAGAGGAGGTAGTTGCTGGGATTTATTTGCCCGTTACCGGAGATATTAAAGGAGCGGCTCTGCTGATATTTCCCAAAGAAACAGCTTTTACTTTGAGTGATTTATTGGTTAAAAGAGAGCCAGGGACAACTCGCAAATTAGTTGAGTTGGATAAATCCGCATTAAAAGAGGTAGGAAACATTATCTCCGGCAGCTACCTCACAGTTCTCTCAAATGTGCTGCAGATTAAAATAGTCGAGCATATACCAAACTTCAGCTTTGATATGTTTGGCGCGATAGTAAGCCAAATCATTACTGAGTTTGCCCAAAAAACGGAAAACGCATTAGTAATTGAATTAGAATTTCTCTTTAAGCCGGAAACGCTTAAAGGATATTTCCTTCTCCTATTTGAGGTTGAACAGCTCAAGGCCATGCTCGGCTCGGTCGGGGGGGAGGCATTAAAGACCTTCTTTGTTGATTTTCCAGAGAGTACTGAGAGCAACTGAAATGTCAGATACTGAAGTACCTATGGGTGATATAGCGGTTGCGAAAGGTGCGCACAACCTGATAACATCCGGCGTCGGTTCCTGTTTAGTCATTACACTCTATGACCCGAAGCTTCAAATCGGTGCACTTGCCCATACAATGGTTCCATCGTCGGCAAAGCGAGATACGCAATTTGGGCAGCGCCTATCTACCCATTTCCCCTCCGAAGCTGCGCCTCCTCGACAGGCATCTCTGGTAGCCGAACATGTCTCAAAAAAAACCAAAGAGACAAAATACGTCGATATTGCCATAGACCAGATGCTGAAAGGATTGGTGGCCAAAGGTGCAAAAAGACAAGATTTAGAGGCAAAACTCATTGGCGGTGCGAACATGTTTCCTTCTATCGCCTCGGACGATATTGGCAAAGACAACGTCCTAAGCGCAAAAGATAAACTAAACGCCGAAGGAATAAGGATAGTCGGCGAATGCGTGGGTGGCTCGCAGGGCCGGTCGGTAGAATTTTCTCCTACCACAGGCATTGTAACGGTGAAGGTTAAGTTTTAACGTTAGCCTGTCATATCAATAATTCACATCATCAAAGGTCGAAAAAAGCCTCAAGAACAGCTACAAGCAAAGGTATGCAGCTCATCGTCAAATTCTGAATAAACTGGGCTTTTCGAGTGTCAAACCCAGGCATCTCCTGGTTAAACAGGCCTGAAATGCAACCGATATTTTTATTGAAAACAGTTTATGTATGACACGGGAAGTGCATTCTTTGGCTGGGCAATTACAGTTTTATTAACACTAACAAAAGGTAAAAAAATGGCCGTAAAATATGTTCTAAAACTTTACGTTACGGGGCAGACAACCAATTCCATAAAAGCGATAGAGAATTTGAAGGACATCCTCAAAAATGGATTAAAGGATCTTTATAGCTTGAAGGTTATCGACATTCTAAAGAATCCCCAGTTGGCTGAGGAAGATAAGATTCTGGCTACGCCCGCATTAGTGAGGGTTCTGCCTCCGCCGGTTAGGAAGATTATTGGTGATTTGTCGGACAAGGAAAAAGTCTTGTTAGGCCTTGATCTAACGACTGAATAAATGGAGACAAGAAAATGGCAAAGAAATTATCAAAAGTGATTTCCGGAATTCCCGGTTTTGATGAAATTTCCCATGGTGGAATACCCAAAGGCAGGACCACCCTTGCCAGCGGGACGAGCGGTTCGGGTAAAACGGTATTTTCTGCTCAGTTTCTCTATAAGGGGATTACTGAGTATGGTGAGAACGGAGTTTTTGTAACCTTTGAGGAAACACCTCAGGATATTATTAAGAATACAAATAGTTTTGGCTGGTATGTAGGGAAGCTGGTGAAAGAAAACAAGTGGGCTTTTGTGGACGCCTCTCCCGATGAGGCAGATAATCTTGAGGCTGGCAAATATGATTTGGGCGCATTTCTGGCAAGGATTGAATATGCCATAAAAAAGGTAAAAGCCAAAAGGGTTGCGATTGATTCGGTATCGGCACTTTTCACTCATTACCAGGACCCCGGAATTATTAGGCGAGAGTTATATCGGCTTGCCTCCAGACTTAAAAAGCTCAATTTGACTTGTATTATGACAGCAGAGAGGCCCATTGAAGAAGGACAAATCAGTCGTTATGGAGTTGAGGAGTTCGTTTCCGACAATGTGATACTGCTTCACAACCGCTTGAATGAACGTGGCGAGCGGGAAAGAACCATTGAAATCCTGAAATTCCGCGGCTCAGCCCATGATTCGGAAGAGGCGCCTTTGCTTGTGGATAAGGCAGGGGTGAGTCTCTATCCCCGACCCAAGCCAAAGTTGAGAGGAAAGGGATTTTCTCAAAAGGTCTCCACAGGCATCGAGGGATTGGACGAACTGCTTTGTGGCGGTGTATACAGGAACTCTACCAGCTTAATCACCGGCGCCTCGGGAACAGGTAAGACGGTTACCACCCTGCATTTTATTATGGAAGGAGCCAAACTTGGGGAGAAATCCGTACTGATTGAGTTCGAGGAAAGCCCAGACCAGTTGTACAGAAATGCTTCTTCTTTCGGCTGGGACCTAAAGCAATATGTAGACAAAGGGATTGTGCAGCTTATCTGCCATTACCCCGAAGACTTTAGGGCAGAGCAGTACCTAAAGGTGATCCAGGATTTGGTCGTAGAAAACAAAGCAAAGAGGGTAGCCCTGGATTCGCTTTCCGCTCTGCAGAGGATTTACAGCGAGGAGAAATTCCGGGAGTTTGTGATTGGTCTAAACGCTTTTTTGAAGATGCACGATGTGACCTCACTTCTTACCAATACTACCTCACAGCTTTTAGGCGTAACTGCAATTACTGAGACTCACCTTTCCACGGCCACAGACAATATCATCATCCTGAAATATGTGGAATTAGGAGGCCAGATGCGCAGACTCCTGAGTGTTTTGAAGCAAAGAGGTTCAATGCACGAGAAGGAATTGATGGAATTTGAAGTGACGCCAACAAAAGGACTGCAGATTCTGGGGCCATTTGAGGGAATAGAGAACTTGATGAGTGGCTCTGCCAGAAAAATCCAGTTAAAGTTTGGCGAAGAAGATGCAGAAAGAGATTTTATAGCTGAAGCTGCCGCCGGCAGAATTTGAAAAGGTTGGTCGCTCATTAGTGTAAACCCAGAAATGGAGCTATAGCAACGTATGGAAGTTTTAACTGCTGAATTGGAAAGCAGAACAGATTTTTTCAAGAAAATTGGCCCGGATATTGCCCGCCAAATGTCCGAGGCCCTGCAGAAGCTTACCGCCGAAGAGATAAAGGTTGAATTCAGCAGCATCGAAACTCTTGACCAAAATGCCATATTTATCGAAACTAATGAAAAATGCTTTGGCTCTTATGTAACTTTCAAGAGCCCAAAGGTTGTACCAGCTTGGGGGCAAGGCAATTTTGAGGGTGTAGTTGTAGCAATCTTTCCTTTGGCCAGCACTAAAGCTTTGACTGCTATGTTATCAAAGCGATTTCTTAAGACTGCCAATAAAGAAAATATCGACAATAAACTGAAATTGTCAGCTTTTAAAGAAGCTGCCAATATTCTGGTTCTGGCGCATATCAATGGGATGGCAAATGCTCTAAAAGTAAAGATAGAGATGGGAATGCCAAAATTCGCCTGTTTCCGTAACGTAGAACATTCAAAGCCTGCCCTTCTGACAGATGGTTTAAGCCAGGATAGTTTAGTCTCCGTCGGGCAATTTAACATAAGTGCTGTATTTGCAAAGAGTTATGGGGGGGCAGCAGGACGACAAGGGGAATCATCTTCCTCGTTTATTAAAGGCCGCTTTATTGTTGTATATTAGTCGAAGCAAATAAGACACTACCATAGCTGATAGAAATGACAAAGACGATACTGATTGCTGATGATGAGTCGGGTGTGGTAAAAATCCTTGGACTATGGCTTGAGGCAAATGGTTATAATGTAATAGGTGTTAATGATGGGCCCAGGTCACAGAACTCGCACATCAGGAAAAACCTGATTTGATTACACTCGATATCAAGATGCTTAATGCAGATGGTTACAGTATTTCTAAAAGCCAGAAGACTTCTGCGAAGACTATGTCGATTCCTGTAGTATTTTACTCTGCCCTTCCGTCCGAACTCGTCCAAGAGAAAGTAGCCCGACTCGGCGCTGATAGCTTCATTTCAAAGTCGGACGACCCGGCTGAAATCCTTGCTAAAATCACAGAAATCCTCGACCAATCAGAAAGCCAGCCAGTAAAACAAACACAGCAATGAACATCAATGGGAAATAGGCCCAACTCGCAAAGCTGGATTTACAGCCAGTCACCAGCCGGTATTTGATCTACCGCATGGCGCAATACAGGATCAACATTCGTATATACCTTATTTGTAAGATCTGGTGAAGAATGTTCCAACAATTTCTGTGTGACAGCAGTGGATATGCCGTTCTCAGCAAGAATAGAGCCAAAGGTCTTACGTAAATCGTGAAATTTCAAGTCAGCCAAACCAACCTTTTGACGTATCTTTTCCCATCTGTACTGGCCGAAACGATCATTGAATATTTTTTCTTGTTCAGCATCTAATCCGGAGACATATTTCTCCAGCTCTGCCATGACCGGAACCGGTACAGGCCGTGAGCCCATGCTTTTCCGGGTTTTCTTGCTCCTTGTAGTGACATAGCTGTTTTCAAAGTCAATATCAGAAATTGTTAATGACTCAATATCACCACGTCTGAGACCTGTGCCCAAGGCCAATAGAATTCTCATCCTCAATGTTTTATATGGTGCGGATGCCATAAGCAATTTCTTTATCTGAGTGTTACTTAAGGATTTCACAGGTCTTTCATCTTCCTTCAACGACTTAATCTTAATCTCTCCATTAACGTACCTGTTTCCCCTGCACCAGTTAATAAATGCTTTCAAGTTTCTGATGTCTTTATTGACCGTTGAACGTACTACTTCTTTGCCTCTTTCGAGTATGTACTTGTCGATGGTATTTTGTGTGAGTTGCTTCGAGCTGCATTCTCCAGCTAATCGTTCAAAGTGACGCAGCGTGAGGGCTACTTCATAAAGTGAAGCTTGGACAACGCCGGTCACTTGTTTGTCCTGTTCGTACTCTGCAACCATCTGCTGCCAATCTGCGGTGATGGTCCCTGTGAATACATCGGAGTTCAACTGAGTATATTTTATCTGGCGATAATGTTCGGCCAGAGCTTTATTTGGTAAGGCCTTTGCTTTGCGTTTGCCGCTTTCATACCAGCCTACCCACCAGCCTCTGACACCTTTTCTTTTGTATATCCAAACTTTTTTCATAACTCAATCTATCGTGATTTTGGGTGTCTAAATCAAGTGAAAAAGAAGACCTGATTTCGTGCAAAATAGTGACAAATTGGAGACATTCAGCGAGATATTTAAGATATGTGAAGTATAAGTCTATATTTTAAAAAGGCTTATATAAATGATACATTTCTGTGCTTCCGTATACACCTTCCTGACATATGTCTCACCGGTGGTATGTGTTATGATGAGCGAAAAATATACTGTCAGGAAGGAGTCCTTTATGGGAGTACGAAACAAGAAACG
>Ga0209636_10002679_pt1 | contig 18177 bp, 16 predicted proteins | sample DeeMarSWOR152_54_FD_187464 | JGI IMG/M metagenome (GOLD analysis project Ga0209636, IMG submission 187464) | Marine sediment microbial communities from White Oak River estuary, North Carolina - WOR-1-52-54 (SPAdes) (version 2) | ecosystem: Environmental > Aquatic > Marine > Intertidal zone >... | reverse complement strand
CACCCATGAGATGGGGTTTGCCCGGGAAGTGGCTGATGAGATTATCTTCATGGACGAGGGGAGGATCATTGAACGGGGAACGGACATCAGCTTCTTCCAAAACCCCAAAAGCCCCAGGACAAAGGACTTCTTGGATAAGATCCTCATCTAAACGAAAAAGCCTCCTTGATTTTACTCAACAGCGGCATTGCAAAAGTGTGCTTCGCTATGGAGGAGCGAAATAAAAGCCCAAGATACGGGATTGAATGGATGAGGCATTTCTGAATGGCGCAATGATGATGCACGTCGAGGCAGAATACATGGGAAATGGTGGAGGAAGGGACATGATTACACTGGAGAGCTATGCGGAGAAAGCGAGACGTCTGGGTGTGTCCAGGGCGGAAATTATCGACACAAGAAATGTGGTGGTTGAAAATTGGGTGAGGTTGAAGTGTCAGTATGGCTGTGGCGTCTACGGGGAGTGTTTGACGTGCCCTCCATACTCCCCACCGCCCGACTATACGAAGAAGATGATAGGGGAGTATTCCAAAGGCCTTTTGATGCAGATTGGAAATAATCCTCCGACTAACAGGCCAAGGCTCAGCTCCGAATTAAGGAGGATTGTGGCTGAGCTTGAGGGGGAGATCTTCTTGGACGGCTATTACAAGGCCTTTGGCCTAGCTGCAGGTCCATGTAGGTTGTGTAAAACATGCGATACCAAGGATCATTGTAAGTATCCCTATATGGCTCGACCGTCAATGGAGGCATGCGGGATTGATGTTTATCGAACGGCGAGGAACTGCGGATTTGAGCTTGAGGTGGTGAAAAAGGAGGATTCCCCCTATGCATATGTAGGGCTGATATTAATCGAATAAGGAGGTTGGCCTCTTTTCGCGGATATTCATTTGCAATTTTTGTAAAAATGGTGTATAAAGGGGGGAAAATGTAATGCTTTACTATCAAAGAGGAAAACCATGGCGGAAAAGAGCAAGGTCTTAGTCATCGATGATGAGGAGACCATTACCCGAATATTGTACAAGATGCTCAACAAGGATTACGAAGTCCATGTTGCCAATGACGGAAAAACCGCCTTGAATTTGGTCCAGACCGACGTCTTCGATGCCATTGTTGTAGACCTGGTGATGCCCGAGATGGATGGCCACGAGGTAATTTCAAGGGTTTCGAAGGTCGATCCAGATATTCCCTTTATCGTCATAACGGGTTACTCCACCGAGGATAATGCCATTGAGGCCTTGAAGGAAGGAGCCTTCGACTACCTGAAGAAACCCCTCAACCGGGATTTAGTGGAATATTCGGTAAAGCGCGCGGTGGAGCAGAGGAGGACGAAATACGAAAACGTGCAGTTGATCGAGAGGTTGAAGGAGAGTAGGGAGAGATTGCGGCAGGCTAACTATCTTCTCTTTACCGAGAAAGAGACGCAGCGGGAAAAGATTTTATCGCTGCAGAGGGAGCTGGACCAGCTCAAAAGCGAGTTCACGGACTTTAAGGTTCAAGAAAATAAGTTGGCGGAAATCAAGATAAAGCTCGATGTATCGACGGACCTCAACACCCTATTGGAAAGGGTGATAGAGATAGCGGACATCCTCATGGCCCGGGCCATGAGCCTCTACATTATCGAAAGGGATGACCAGGGAGCCGAGTTCGTCAAATCCCTCATTTGGAATAACAGGCTCCTTTCCCATTCGGAAATTAACGAGTTCACCTTTCCAATGGGCGAGGGTTTTGCGGGCATCGTGGCGGAGACGGGGGAGGAAGTCAACGCAAAGGAGGTTCAATACGACAAGCGGTTGCCGGATTGGTTCAGGGAAAAGGCCGGCTTCTCCATAGAGAACGCCCTCTGTCTCCCGTTAAGACATAACGGGAAAATTACCGGTGTCATAGAGGTGTTGAATAAAAGCAATCCAGGAGGGGGTATCGATAGATCTGGTTTTTCGGAGCAAGATCGGTCTGCTTTAAGGGAATTATCGATTCACATCTCCTCGGTAATGGACAAGCTCAATTTGGTTCAGTTCGATGCGCTCACGGGATTGCTGAACAGGGACCCCTTTTTCGAAAAGTTGTTGCACAGGATTACCACTCAGCGGAAGAGAAGGAATGAGAGGGGATTTACCGTTGCTATCGTTATGTCGGATATCGACTATTTTAAGAATTTCAATGACCGGAACTCTCATATCGAGGGGAATAAACTCCTCAGAGAGCTGGGGGTGATTCTGAAAGACAGCGTTCGTGATGAGGACTTGGTGAGCCGGTACGGGGGTGAGGAGTTTATTTTCTATTTATCCAAGATTTCGAATGTGGAACAAGCCTGCCAATTTACTGAACGCGTAAGGAAGACGGTCGAGGGGCACTATTTTGCAAATCAAGAAGTTCAGCCCAACGGGAACTTAACAATGAGCTTTGGAGTGACCGTTCTTCCCGCAGAGGCGATCGAGCATTACGGAATGCTTCGTCCGGAGGACCTCAATCAGATCGTTGAAGAGGCGGATAAGGCACTGCTCGCCGCAAAGGGGTTCCAGGACTTCAAGGGCGATGATGGAGGGAGGGGAAACCGGATCTGCGTATTTGATCGGGAAAGGGGGGACGCGGATTTCGATCGGATATGGCTTTACGCTGAGGCTTAGAGGGCCATCTCGATCTCCGCCAAAGGGTACTGAAAAGGGGCCCCATCCACTGAGCGATGGGGCCCTTTTCTTGGTTTCGAGGGGCACCTGGAAAGCCCTTTTTGGGAAATCTCTGGAAAACCGGAAAAACGAAGTCTGAGCGCGAAATTATATAGTGCTGCAGTCGGTAAGGAAAAAGACGTTTGAGGTTAGAGGTTGGAGGCGGAAGGCAAAATTTCAAATGTCAAAGCTCAAATGGAGAGATCTCTGGGAGAACGAGTTTTTCTAAGAGCTCTTTGATATAATTGTTGGGATGACCAAGGTCATTGAATAAGGCCAAAGGAGAGGGAGAACGTGTCCATTGAGAAAATCAAAAGGCAGATCGAGGAGCTAGCGCCCGAGGAGAAACAGCAACTTCTGAGCGACGTTATTGCCAAATTTAGGGAGGAAGTCTTCAAAGAACCCCGGTGAGAGCTCGATCTACACCTCGCCCGGGAACATGGCGAGGAGATAGAGAAGAGGGCCAAGGGAAAAGGGGCAAACGCGATTTGGTATAAGGTTGTATGGTCCATGATCGGTAAGTAGATAATCGAGCCTTCTCACTTTTGCTTAATCAACGTGCTGCCTCCGCGGCCCTTTCTCCCGCGGGGTTGAAGAACAGTGCTACACAGCCATGTGTTATTGGGTATTGTTCCCTTCGGTGATCGCTTGAACTAAGACGATCTTCCTTCTTTTCCTCGGAGATCCCGTGATAACCAGAAAGGGGTGACGGGATTGAAAGAAATCCAAACCGACGTGCTGGCGATAGGCAGCGGAGTCGCTGGAGTTATGGCGGCCCTGAAAGCTGGTCGCATGGGATGCTCGGTGGTGCTGGCCAGTAAGGTCTCCATGAGGAGCGGAAATTCAGCGCTTGCCGGTGGAGGCTGGCTCGTCCCCTCGGAGGATTTCCCTCCTGATGAGTTTGTCAGGCTCGTTATAGAGACGGGAAAGAAGATCAACGATGCCAAGCTGGTCCAAACAATAGCCCAGAGAGCCGAGGCCACGATACGGGTATTGAAGGAGATGGGGATATCACTGGAGCGAAGGGGAAGAACGCATAGGTTTGTCGAAGTGGGCACTTCGAGGAGGGTTCCAGGTACTATCCTCATGGATGCGCTCCTGAAGCACATCAATGGTGAGCGGATAATGGCCCTGCCTTGGTTTTCCGTCACCGAATTGTTGGTCGTTGGGGGACGGGCTTCTGGAGCCATCGGGGTCTCAAAGGACGGGGATCGAGTGGTTATCGATGCAAAATCCATTGTCCTGGCCACGGGAGGCGGTGGGAGTATATACAAGCGCCACGATAACCATAGGAAAAACATGGGTGATGGCTATTGGCTTGCATTAGGGGTTGGGCTCCCCTTGCGGGATATGGAGTTCGTCCAGTGTTACCCCATCGGTTTGGCCGAACCCCACCTACCCCCTATGATTATCTATCCGCCGTTTCCAAAAGAGGCTCGGGCGATTGACTCGCAAGGAGAAGATCTCATCAAGAAACACGGCCTTCAGTTCGATTTGAACGAATCCATCATAGGGTATAGGGATCAATTCACCTTGGTGCTCTGCAGAGAACTTGAGGGGGGAAAGGTGTATATAGATTACACAGGGGTTCCGGAGGAGCAGTGGAGGAAACCTGCTCTGAGTCGGCTCGAAAGGATAAATCCCGAGTTCAAGAAAAGACCCTTTTCCGTCGCCCCCATCGTTCACTTCTTCATGGGCGGGGTGAAGATTGATGAGCATGCTCAGACGGCAATCCCTGGGCTTTTCGCCGCCGGTGAGGTGACCTCGGGTGTGCATGGGGCTAACAGGGTGGGCGGGAACGCTCTGACGGAATGTGCTGTCTTCGGCGATATAGCTGGCGAATCGGCGGCTCGCCATGCCATGGGGGTTCGCCGGGAGAAATCGAGAGAGGAGATGGTTGGCGGTAGGCTGCCATTGAAGGACAAGACGGGGAAAGCGAGGCTACTTCTCCGTGAGGTTCAAGACCTGACCTGGGCTCATGCTGGCCCCATACGAAATGCAAGATCGGTCCGGGAGGGATTATCCCGGGTTTCCGAAATGGAGGGGGAATTAGCGGAGCTCGAGGCGGCGGGAAGGTCTCTCGAGCTGCATGAGGTGAAGGGCAGCTTGTTGATATCGAAGGCCATTCTGAGGGCAAGCCTGGAGAGGGGGGAGAGCCGGGGGGCCTTTTACAGGGATGATTTTCCGGAAAGGGATGACCGCAATTGGCTCAAGCACATACTCCTGAGCCTCGATGAGGAAACTGGTGATTTTATCATCTCCCATGAGCCCATTGCAGGCTTTTGACGATGAAACAGGGTGATCGGCCCCGATTTCAACAGTTCCCTGCGTTTTCAATCCCTCGCGATTGTATTTCGTCCTGCTTTTGAGACGTCTCGAAAAAACTCGCTCTCCCAGAGATTTCTCCATTTAGACTTTGGCATTTGAACTTTGTCATTTGACATTTGAAATTTTGCCTTCCGCCTCCAACCTTCCCCCTCTAACCTCGCACGTTTTCTCCCTTTTGACTGCAACACCGCAGAACCGCAATTCGCTCAGAGCTCGGCTTTCCAGTTTTGGTCCTTAGATTAGGCGGTCGATTTTGATCTTTGACCGACCTTAACAAATCCTCCTCCTGATAGGTAATTTCAGTGGCCTTTCCCAAAATCCACCGTCTCATTTAGGTATCAAGACTGAAATCAGCAGGTTATGGAATATTCCTGATCACCAGCAAGGTATTAGATGCAAGGCGCCGAGGAGCGACGACTGAGGCGTATGGAGGAATACGCCGCAAGGAGGAACGATCGAAGGCAACGCCGCCCTTCGGTTTTCTCAGGGCCATAAGCCTGTCGAACGGCAGATGATGCCTTGATGGTGGATCAGGGTTTCCAAGCCCTGTTAAATGGGATATATTGTTCCCATTCCCTTGGAGGGGAACGGTATGCGGGTGGACATACAGTTTATTCCTCGGCATGTGTCGGCCAAGGAGGCCGAGGGAAAGGCCTTCGTAGTCATCGATGCGTTGAGGGCATCGACCACCATCGTTGAAGCCCTATCCAATGGATGTGCCGAGGTGATCCCCGTTGTGACCGTGAATGGGACCTTCAATCTGGCGGAAAAATTTCCCAGGGAGGACACGTTGATCGGGGGAGAACGGGGCGGACGGAAGGTGAAAGGGTTCGATCTGGGTAATTCCCCGCGAGAGTATGCCCGGGATGTCGTTTGGGGGAAAAGGCTCATCTTGACGACAACCGATGGCACCAAGGCCTTCCACATGGTAGCAGCTAGCCAACACGTCCTCGTGGGCGCCTTCACCAACGCCCACGCCGTAGCCCAACGATGTATGACCTTAAGAGCCGATCCGGTGATGGTGGCGGCGGGCAAGAGGGGGAAATTTTCCCTGGAAGATGTGGTATGTGCGGGAATGATGATTGATCTCTTGGAGAGACGGGGAGTTGACTTAACGGATGGCGCCCGGGCTGCATCCATCCTCTATAGGTCGTTCAATGGCGACCTTCTCGGGATGGCAAGGATATCTGAGCACGGCCGTAGCTTGGTACGATTGGGATTTGAGGAGGACCTGAGTTTCTGCGTTCAAACCAATATTTCCTTGTTGGTACCCGTTTTCAGGGACGGGTCCATCAGATTGGAATGAAGGAAAACGGGATGGCTAAAGCCAAGGTTTCCATCGTGAGATGTCTGGATTATTCGGATCAATCGGTGCTGCCGGCGGTGAGGGGAGCCGTTGATCTCCTGGGAGGGATGGATGCCTTCATCAAGCGAGGGGATAGGGTTCTGCTCAAGCCCAACCTCCTCGTGGCAAGGGCTCCGGAAAAGGCCGTGACGACCCATCCCACCGTGGTGAAAGCCGTCATTCAACTGGTGCGGGATGCCGGGGGTATCCCCATGGTGGGAGATAGCCCCTCAATAGGGAGTCTCGTGAAGGTGGCATCCAAAGCTGGAATTTACGATGTCGCTCGGGAGATGAATTGCAGGTTGGTGGACTTTGGGGATGCCGTGCAGGTACGAGGGGCTCATCAAGGGATCTTCACGAAGACGGAGGTGGCCAGGGCCGTTATGGACTCAGATCTTGTGATCAATCTCCCCAAGTTAAAAACCCATGGTATGACCACCATGACCTTATCGGTGAAAAACGTATTCGGGTGTATTCCGGGGACGAAGAAAATCCAGTGGCATTTGAGGGCAGGGGTTAACCGGCACTATTTCGCCCAAATGCTCGTGGAGCTCTATGGGATTATCAGACCAGGGCTGAATGTGGTCGACGCAGTGGTGGGTATGGAAGGGGAGGGTCCCAATGCCGGTAATCCGCGGAAAATCGGGTTGATCTTCGCAGGCTCGGACGGGATTGCCGTCGATTCGACCATCTGCCGGGCCATGGGCCTCTCTCCCCGAGACGTCCTGACCAACCGAATCGGATCAGGCTTGGGGTTGGGAGTAAGTCAGCTAAAGGATATCGAGATCGTGGGCGAGGAACTCGACGAGGTGCAGGTGAGGGGTTTTCGTCTTCCAAGGAGCATGGAGCCTCAATGGGGCCTTCCGGGGCCATTGAGATGGTTGTTGCGAAACTGGCTAACGGCGAAGCCTTATGTCAGGAGGGATCTGTGCAAGCTCTGCGAAATATGCGTAAAGGGTTGCCCGCCGGGAGCTCTGGCCAAGGTGAATGAGAGAATCGATGTCGACTATTCCAAATGCATCCGGTGCTTCTGTTGTTCCGAGTTCTGTCCGGAACAAGCCATTGATGTACGGAAGGGATGGCCCCTGAGGTTATTTGGAAAGTCATCATAATGGTGCTGCCGTGCTGCAGTCATGTGGTCAGGGAAAGGCAAAGAGGTTTGAGGTTAGAGGCGGAAGGCGAAATGTCAAATAACAAATGACAATGAGTTGGTTGGTTGTATTAGTTTGATTGGTTTTATTGGCTAAAAATGGAAAGTTCAAATGTTAAAATCCACATTTCAAATTAAGTTCAAATGACAAGTGATGGGGTCCGAAACACGAACACGATCCTCTAAGGCGGTCAGCCGTCGGCGGTCTTCGGTCGTAATGATCACGGACACGCTTCACGAGCACGGACATGACCTCTGTTGACCGTCATCGGTCCGGTCTTTCCGTTCCGCGGTCTTCCGTCGTCGGTCAGCGGTCTGGTTTTCATGGTCTGTCGTCCGCCGTCTTCGGTCCTAATAGGCAGGGGATGAGAAGCATCAAACTGACCATCGAATACGACGGAACCGCGTATCACGGCTGGCAAGTTCAGCCCAATGCAAGGACTGTTCAGGGGGTCATAGAGACGAAGCTCGCGCAGATTACGGGAGAACGGGTAAAATTGATTGCATCGAGCCGAACTGATAGCGGTGTTCATGCCCTGGGACAGGTGGCCAATTTCAAGACCAGCAGTTCCCTTGATGCTCGTTCATTTCTAAGGGCCCTCAATGGCCTTCTCCCTGAGGATATTCGAGTTAAAGACTGTGAGGAAGTCGATGAAGGCTTCCATGCGCGATTTAGCGCGAAGCGAAAGCTTTACGAGTATAGGATCCTAAACGGGGAGGTGCATTCTTCCTTTTATCGGCATTTCTCATGGTTCATTCCGGGAAAATTGGATTTGGCAAGGATGAGGGAAGCCGCCATGAAGCTGGTAGGTCGTCACGATTTTTCCTCATTCTGTTCAGCTGGTTCGATGCACAAAACCACTGCACGGGAGATCTACGGGATACAGGTGGGCCGAAGGAGCGGTTTCGTCGTTATACGGATCGAGGCCAACGCGTTTTTGAAGCAAATGGTACGAAATATTGTGGGAACCCTCGTTGATGTGGGAAGGCGGAAGTTAACGCCGTCCGAATTTGGCGCCATTCTGGAAGCCCGGGACAGGCGCAAGGCCGGAATGGCCGCTCCTGCCAAAGGGCTCTTTTTAGTCAAGATTCACTACTGAACGGGTTTAGGAAGTATCTTCCTCCTCATCTTGGCGGGATCGTTCTATTCGAGCCCTGTGCTCCAGCCAATCCCTTCTTTGATCGGAAACTCTATACTTCTCATGTTCCCGTTGACAGGCGATGCAGTATCGCGTAAAGGGCATCACCTCAAGACGCCGGGGGTCGATTTCCTGTCCACATTCCTCGCAGTACCCATAGATATCTTTTTCCAACTTGTCCAAGGCCTGCCGGATATCCTTCAAGGTTTCGGAATACATAGTCAAGATCCCGAAATCCACGTCGCGAAATTCCTCGGCTGAGGAGAGATCACCCTCGTCCAGCGTAGGTCCAAATTTGGCCTTGATGTCTTCCGCGACTTTTTCCCCGATCTCTTGGGCTATCCTCTTCTCGAGCTCCTTCTGTTTACCCAGGAGCATTTTTTTGAGGTTCTCTTTTCGCCTCTTTTTTGTCTCACCGCTTCTTGGCATAGAGACCCGCAATTTGGCGGCACGGCCAAATGGCTAGCCGGTTTTCTCGTCCTCGTTAAGGGTCCTCCCTGTAGAGCCCTTTCTCCATTAAAATACCATGTACCGCGCGAATATTAACCTCAAATGGAGGAGGATTCCCCCGGGGTCACGCGGAGCTCGGCAACGCCTTCGGCGATCCCAACCGGTTCTGCGAAACGCCTCAGCATCTCCCGGGCTTCGGAATCCTCGAACTGCTGGACCGGTGACTTAAAGAGATAAGCACTGGCCTCGATGATGGGGCCGGAAAGCCCTCGATCCAATGCCACCTTGGCCGCCCGCACTGCATCCACGATTACCCCCGCGGAGTTTGGCGAATCCTCCACCGAGAGCCGGACCTCGATATTCATCGGCACGCCACCGAATTGCTCCGCCTCGATCCTCAGAAAGCAGAGCTTATTGTCCTTCAACCAGGGGACGTAATCGCTAGGGCCAATGTAGAGGTTTTGCGGATCGAATTCCTCCCTCCGCATCTGGCTGAGGACCGATTGGGTCTTGCTAATCCTTTTGCTCTTCAGGCGCATACGGTCCAACATGTTGAGGAAATCGGTATTTCCCCCCACGTTGAGCTGATAAGACCGCTTTAGGGGCTGTCCCCTGTCCTCGAAAAGCCTGGTCAGCACCCTGTGGATAATGGTGGCGCCCACCTGGGACTTTACGTCATCGCCGAGGACGGGAAGCCCGGCCTTTTTGAAGCGATCTCCGTAGATCTTTGACACGAATACCGGCATGGCATTTACAAGGGCACATCCAGCCTCAAGACAACAATCTGCATAGAAAAGGGTATTCTCCTCGCTTCCTACGGGAAGATAATTGACTACCACGTCGGCGCGCTTTCCCCGAAGACTTCGGACAATAGCGCGCCTTGCCTCTGACTTGCTGGAGTATATATTCGCCCTGGGCTTAAAACGGGCCGATTCTGGGAATTGATCGTTATGCACTGGGATGCTGTCGATCACATACCCCATCTCAACGGGGCAATCCAAGAAGGGAATGGCCTTCTGAAAGACGGCCGTGCAGTTTGGCTCGGCAAAGATTGCCTCCGATAGGTCGCGGCTAACCTTTCTCTCGTCCACGTCGAAGGCGGCGACAAATTGAATATCGCAGGCCCGATAGCCGCCGAATTCCTTGGTGATCAGGCCCGGAATGTCTGCATCGCGGTCATCGTAATAGAAGCGCCCCTGCACAAGGGAACTGGCACAGTTACCCACGCCGATGATACCAGTTCTAATCTCTTGCATAGTGGAGAATCACCTCCTTTGTTACCCCCAATCAATCGGCGGAAATCGGCTTCGATTCTTTCCGAAGTTGAGGAGGAAAGATCTTCCGATATCAGATGCGATCCAGTAACAGTATCTTCAGCCCCAAACTTCGGGACGGGATTGATGCGGAAGCAAAGGGGATAAAAAAACCATCGATTCTCCCGATGGTTTTCCATTCACCCAACATTGTCAAAAAAATCAGCCTGGTCTCTTTCGCAACACCACCGGAAGAAATCTACGAATTGCAACAGATCCCCATCACCTGTATAACAAAAAACAGGCGTAGTATAATTATTTCCCTTCCCATTGTCAATATCCAAACGGCCTCTTTCGGAAAAGGTCAGTACTTGACGGGGAGGGTGTTTCTCAAATCGGGAGGAGATCGTATTTCCTCGATCCCAGGCCGATCTCCTCCGCATATTCCAGTTGGATCTCCCAGTCAATGTCCGGATAGATGGCGCGGAATTTATCCTCTCCTGGCCCAAAATGGGCCTCCAGCCGAGACCCCTTATTACCCGGCTGTTTGTTGACCAGATCGATGGAGGCCTGGTCGATGGCCACGGGATCGGACGAGGAGAGAATTCCAACGTCCCCGACGATTGGGGCGTCTGAATGACCGAAACAATCACAATCGGGACTCACCTGGGTCAGAAAGTTGAGGAAGATCGACTTTTCCCGCTTTCCCACCAATGCCCCATAGGCATATTCCGCCATTTTCTTCTGGAAGAGGACCGTATTACTATCCCACTGGACGCGGATGGCACCCTCTGGGCAGACCGATAAGCACTCGCCACATCCCACGCACCGCTGAGGATCGATACGGGCCTTCCCGTTGAGCATGGAGATGGCCCTGGGGGCGCACCACCCTGTGCAGGTTTCGCATCCAGTGCAACGGGCCTTCTTCACCTTCGGAGCCACCCTCGAATGTTGCTTAAGTTTTCCCTCCCGGCTGGAACACCCCATGGCGAGATTTTTTAAGGCACCTGCAAACCCCGAGAGCCCGTGGCCTGTAATATGGGCAGCCCCAATTATGGAGTCAGCGATAAAGATATCGTGGGCAATGCTCACCTCAGGGTATATGGGTTTATCGATCCTTACCATAACGGAGGCAGTTCCGCGAATCCCCCCGGCGATAATAATAGGCGCATCGACTACGGAGTATTCAAACCCGTTTCGAATGGCCGTGGTAACATGGGAGATGGATTCTGCCCGGGTACCGGGGTAGAGCGTGTTGGTATCGGTGAGAAAAGGCTTTCCCTCGCACGCCCTCACCGTATCCACGATCCTCCGAATAAAGATAGGCCTGACGAAGCCGGTGTTCCCCCTCTCCCCGAAGTGGAGTTTTATGGCCACAAGATCATTGGGCTTGATCTTGCGGCCGATTTCCACCCCCCGCAAAAGCGCACCCACCTTTTCTAAAACCGTCCTTTTGGCATCACCTCGAAGGTCGGAGAAAAAGACGGGGCTCCTCTTCATGACGCCTCCTTACTGGAGTTGAGATTAGGCCTGGAGTGTAGTGGAATTTGGGGTTGATGTCAATCATTGGGATGTCTTCCTGCTTGCCAGGGTTTGGAGTTCGGGGTTGACTTTTGCAGGGGAAAAAAGTAATTATAAACTTGACCGATCCGGGAATTACTTTCGATAGAGTTCCCCTCCATTTCCGCACAAAGGAGCATATATGAAGAAACTTGGGGTGAATGAGATTAGGAATATCGGGCTATTCGGTCATGGAGGAGATGGAAAGACTTCGCTCGCTGAAGCCATCTTGTTCGATACGGGAGCAAATAATCGCCTGGGGAGTGTTGACGAAGGGACCTCCGTGATGGATTACGAGCAGGAGGAGATCAATCGCAGAATCACCATCAGCTCATCACTTGCCCATGCGGAGTGGAATAACCATAAAGTAAACATCATCGATACCCCGGGATACGCCAATTTCATCGCCGAAGCACGGGCATGCATGAGGGTGGTGGATGGTGCCGTTATCGTCGTTGGGGCCAATTCGGGGGTGAAAGTTCAAACTGAAGCGGTCTGGGGATATGCCGAAGAGTTTGAAGTTCCCGTCCTCATTTACATCAGCAAGATGGACATGGAGCGGGCGGATTTCCAGAAGACCCTTGATGACGTGAGGAAAGGTCTATCATCTATTCGCTGCGTCCCCGTTCAGCTTCCCGTTGGAGCTGAGGCAGACTTCAGGGGAGTGGTTGATCTGATCCAGATGAAGGCCTATCTTTACAAGGATGACGTCAGCGGAAAATTCGAACTGACAGATGTTTCCCAGGAGTTGATGGACGAAGCGGCCAAGCGGCGCGAGGAGATGATTGAAACCTTGGTGGAATCGGACGATAAGATGATGGAGAAATACCTGGAAGAGGGCGACTTGAGCCGGGAGGATTGTTGCTTCTGTTTGAGAAAGGGCCTGATCGAGCGAAAATTCGCACCATTGCTCTGTGGATCATCTACGAGAAATATGGGAATTCAACCGCTCCTGGATATGGTAGTCATGGGTTTTGCATCCCCCAAAGAGGGGAAAAGCGTTCGGGGCAAGAATCCAAAGACGGGTGCAGATGAAGAACGGGAGGCAATGGAAGACGGGTCTTTCTCCGCCTTCGTTTTTAAGACCATAGCGGATCCCTATGCAGGGAAGCTTACCGTTTTCCGGGTTTACTCGGGAATGATTAACCCGGATTCAACGATTTACAATTCGACCAAGGGGGTCAGGGAGAGAATCGGGCAGATCTATGCCATGGAGGGGAAGAAACAGAAACCCCTCGGATTGGCGATGGCAGGCGACATCGTTGCCGTGGCCAAGCTCAAGGAGACCACAACGGGGGATACCTTCTGCGACGAAAGAAATCCCATTGTCTTCGAGCGGACGAAGCTGTCGCTGCCCATCATCTCGTACGCCTTGACGCCAAAGAGCAAGGGAGACGAGGATAAGATTACCTCGGCGTTGGTGCGGCTGGGCGAGGAGGATCCCACTATCGGCCTGAGCCGGGATGAACAGACGGGACAGATTCTCCTTTCCGGTATGGGGCAGGTTCACGTGGAGGTGATTCTCGAGAAGCTGAAGCGGAAATTCGGCGTGGAGGTAGACCTCAGCGTGCCCAAGGTTCCGTATAAAGAGACCATCCGCGCGGCGAAAAAGGGTGTTGTCTATCGTCATAAGAAACAAACGGGAGGGCGAGGGCAGTTTGCCGAGGTTCACTTCGACGTCTTCCCCCTCGAGCGTGGAACGGGGTATGAGTTCGAAAACGCCCTAACGGGGATGAACGTTCCTCGAAACTTCGTTCCTGCCGTGGAAAAGGGGATTGCCGAGGCGATGCAGAGCGGCGTGTTGGCGGGATACCCGGTTGTGGACTTTAAGGTCCGATTCTACGATGGAAAATCCCACGAAGTGGATTCCTCGGAAATGGCTTTTAAAATTGCCGCCATCATGGCCTTGAAAAAAGGGCTACGCGAGGCCAACCCCGTACTCCTGGAGCCCATTATGGAGATTGAGGTCACCGTCCCAGAGGAAAACATGGGCGATATCATCGGCGATCTGAACAGCCGAAGGGGAAAAGTTCAGGGTGTGGATACAAAGGGGCATTATCAGGTAATCAGGGCCCGTGTCCCTATGGCTGAGGTGTTGAAGTATGCCCCTGACCTGAAATCGATGACCGGTGGAAGGGGGGAATTTACCCTAGCATTTTCCCACTACGAGGAAGTTCCGTCCCATCTGAGCGAGAGAGTTATTGTCCAATCCAAGAAGGAGGAGTAACCCCTCCTCTTCGTCCTCCCTTTCCGATCGAGGAGAAATCGATCGAGACATGAGGGCCGTCGTCCAAAGGGTTAAATCCGCCACAGTAACAGTAGGTGAGGATCTCATTGCCAGCATTGGAAGGGGGTTAGTGGTCTTCCTGGGGGTGGGAAGGGAGGATGATACGAGGGATGCGGAATATCTCGTCGGGAAAATCCCACATCTGAGGATTTTTGAGGACGACGATGAGAAGTTCAACCTTTCCCTCCTGGATGTGGCCGGTGAGATATTGGTGGTTTCCCAATTTACCCTTTTCGGGGATTGTCGTAAGGGACGCCGCCCCTCTTTCACGGAGGCGGCCGACCCCAAAAGGGCCCGCAACCTTTACGATCATTTCGTATCGAGGCTAAAGGAGGAGGGGATGCGGGTTCAGGCGGGCCGTTTTCAGGCGATGATGTCAGTGGGCCTGGTGAACGATGGCCCTGTTACTCTCCTGTTGGATAGCGGGAAGGCGTTGTAGGGACCTATGGGAAACCGGCTTCTTCTTTTCATCATCATCGTGTTGGTTTCCATAACGGGGCAGGGGAGAGGTTCTGCCCAGGGAAGAGTCAGGAAGCCCGCAGTGGCGGGCATGTTCTATCCGTCGGATTTCCAAGCGCTGCAGCGAGATGTCAAAAGATATCTGGTAAATGTCGAGAGAACGGCGGTCGACGGGAGAATCGTTGCCGTGATCTCCCCGCACGCGGGTTATACGTATTCCGGGCAGGTGGCCGCGTACGCCTATAAATTGGTGGCTGGGATCGATTTCGATGATGTCATCGTGATTGGCCCCAGCCACCGTGTCGATTTCGTGGGGGCATCTATTTATGATGGGGAGGGATATGAGACCCCCTTGGGGATTGTGCCTATCAATAGGGAACTCTCCCGAAAGATTGCCGAGCAGAGCAAGATTATCGAGTACATCCCCCAAGCCCATGCCCAGGAGCATTCCCTCGAAGTTCAAATACCCTTTCTCCAGAGCGTCCTCGGGAGATTTGGCTTGGTGCCGATGGTTATGGGCCCCTCATGGAATGTGGATGTATGTCGGCAATTAAGCCAGGCTGTCATCCAGTCCATTATGGGGAAGAAGGTCTTAATCGTTGCCATCTCCTATCTGACCCATAGCTATGACTACCGGCAGGTTGTGGCCCAGGATAGGTTATTGGCCCGCCACATAGACCAGTTCGACATCGACGGGCTGGCCGACGATCTGAGGAAGGGCAGGTGTCAGGCCTGCGGGGGTGGCCCTATATTGGTGACCATGATGGCGGCTCAGGCCCTGGGCGCCAACAGGGCGGGGGTCTTGCGGCTCACCAATTCCGGCGATGTTACCGGGATGAAGGGCCCTGGAAACTATGTCGTGGGCTACATGGCTGCTGCTTTGTACCAGACCGCCGAGAAATCGGGAGAAGGTCTAACGGAGCAGGACAAACGGCTGTTACACCAGATTGCCCGGAGGGCGCTAGAAGATGCCCTCACACAAGGGCATACGCCAGAGCCAAGGCCCGTCATTCAATCCCCGGCCCTGAAAGAGAAGAGGGGGGCCTTTGTTACCCTCAAGAGGCACGGTCGCCTCCGGGGATGTATCGGCTATGTTGAGGGTATCAAGCCCTTGCATAGGGCAGTGGAGGAGATGGCGATAGCAGCGGCTTTTCACGATCCTCGTTTCAACCCCGTTAGGGAGGCCGAACTCCCGGATTTGGAGATTGAGATATCCGTGCTCACGCCCCTCAAGCAGATCAGGGACGTCGAGGAGATCGAGGTGGGGAAGCACGGCATCATCATACAGAAGGGGTCCTCTTCCGGCCTCCTGCTCCCCCAGGTGGCTACGGAATACCGCTGGGATCGCAAGACATTTCTCGAGCACACCTGTCTCAAGGCGGGATTGCCGCAGGATGCGTGGAAGGAAAAAGATACGAGGATTTATATCTTTTCGGCGGAAGTATTTTGAGGCGAGGTGTTCACATGAAGAATATCAGAGAACCGGCTGTTGCCGGAGCCTTCTACCCCTCAAACCCCGATGTCCTGGCCGATGACGTAAGGGCGTATTTGAGCAAGGCGGGGAAAAAGCCCGTTGAGGGAGAGATCATTGCCCTGATCTCCCCCCATGCGGGTTACCCATATTCCGGGCAGGTGGCCGCCTACGCCTATAAATTGGTGGAGGGGATGGATTTCGATGATGTCGTTGTGATTGCCCCCAGTCATCGATTGCCCTTTGAGGGGGCCTCAGTTTACCATGAGGGTGGGTTCAGAACCCCTTTGGGCGTGATCCCCATAGATAGGGAGATGTGCAATGAGATCATGGCGTTTGACAGGCGTTTTCAGTTCATTCCCGAGGCCCATGCCGGGGAACATTCACTAGAGGTTCAACTCCCCTTCCTCCAGGTGTCCCTCAAGGGGTATAAGTTGGTTCCCATTGTGTTGATGGGCGGAGCTGACTATGAGATGTGTGAGTCCCTCGGGAAGGCCATTTTCACGTCGTCGAGGAATAGGAATTGCCTCATCGTGGCCAGCTCCGATCTGACCCACAGTTATGATTATCACCAAGTGGTGGCCCAGGACGAAATACTGGCCCGACATATAGACCAGTTCGACATCGAGGGGCTGACTGAGGATTTGCGGCAGGACAGGTGCCAGGCCTGCGGCGAGGGTCCCATTTTATCCGCTATGATCGCGGCCAAAGCTCTGGGGGGAAACAGGGGGAAGGTTTTGAACCTCACCAATTCCGGGGATGTGACCGGTGATAAGAGGCCTGGCAACTACACCGTGGGCTATCTGGCGGGGGTTTTCTATCGAGCCGGCACGCGGCAAGAGAAGGCTTAGTTCCCCGGATGGGTGGCTAAAGGTATAAGAGATGAGGGGTCGTGAGAGAGCAGGCGTAGATTTAGGGTTGAGCGACCACGACAAGGAAACCCTTCGGCATATCGCGAAGACGGTGGTCGAGAACAAGGCCCGAGGGAAGCAAGTGCCGGAGTTTACTGTTGACTCCCCGGTATTAAAGGAGAAGAGGGGTGCCTTTGTCACCATTAACAAGCTGGGTCAGCTTCGGGGATGTATCGGTTACGTGCAACCATATAAGCCGCTTTACCAGACAGTTGAGGAGATGGCCGCCCAGGCAGCCTTCAATGATCCTCGATTTGACCCGGTGACTGAGATGGAGCTGCCCGATCTGGAAATCGAAATTTCGGTGCTCACCCCCCTGAGGCGGATCAAGGACGTCGAGGAGATCGAGGTGGGGAAACACGGTATCCTCATCGAAAAGGGGTTCTATTCCGGCCTTCTCCTTCCCCAGGTGGCTACGGAATACGGCTGGGATCGTAAGACATTCCTCGAACACACCTGTCTCAAGGCCGGATTGCCCACCAATGCGTGGATGGAGAAAGATGTGGCCATCTCCATCTTTTCCGCCGATATATTCTAATGGATCTCTTTAAACCTTTTTGGCATTCGGGGTATCTTATTAAGGAAAAGGGCTTGCCGAGCGGGGAACTATTGGAGGGCCCGCCCGCCCGCAAAGAAACCCGGATAATCGAGAGAGGGTTTTAACCGTGAAAGGGAACCCCGACCGAAAGGGGATGACCAGAAGGGAGTTCTTGGGTAACTGCGCGAAATATTCCCTTCTGTTTTCCTCCGCAGCGTATATTCCCTCCTTTTTCCATTTCGTGAAAACCGCGGATGCAGACGATATCAGGAGGGAATGGGGACTGATTAAGACGAAGCTTTCCCCCTTTTACACCCCCTTGGAGGGCAAGCGGATCCGGTGCGACCTGTGCCCACGGGAATGCGTTGTTTCAGACGGGAAGAGGGGATACTGCGGGGTCAGGGAGAATCGCGATGGGAAATACTATAGCCTGGTTTACGGAAATCCCGTGACCTGGCACATCGATCCCATAGAGAAAAAGCCCTTCTTCCACGTCGTTCCGGCATCGGGCTCATTTTCCATTGCCACGACGGGGTGCAATTTCGACTGCAAATTCTGTCAGAACTATGAGATCTCCCAGGCAAGGCCCGAGGAAACGGCGAATTTCGATATGCCAGCCGCGTTGG
>Ga0209636_10002678_pt1 | contig 18179 bp, 15 predicted proteins | sample DeeMarSWOR152_54_FD_187464 | JGI IMG/M metagenome (GOLD analysis project Ga0209636, IMG submission 187464) | Marine sediment microbial communities from White Oak River estuary, North Carolina - WOR-1-52-54 (SPAdes) (version 2) | ecosystem: Environmental > Aquatic > Marine > Intertidal zone >... | reverse complement strand
GTATTTTTGAAATAAAGGACGAATCAAAGAATCTTTTACATCAAGGGTCACGGGGGGCAGGTTTATCCATTAATAGAGGTGTAATAACTACTGTAAGACGAACGAAAAATTTTAACGTCGAAATATTTTTCGATAGGATGAGAAAAACCCCAATAGAAGCAGCTGTGACCATTAGAGTACTTGAAATCCTACTTCCCCAAAAGCAGAGATCTAATTTGGAAATTGTTCACAACTTTGAAGTACCCCTTTCTTCCGGATATGGCGCCTCTGCTGCAAGCGCAGTCGGAACAGCATTCGCTCTACATGATCTTTTAGAGTTAAATTTGTCAGAATTGGAATTGTTCCAAGTAGCGCATAAAGCTGAAATTTTAACGAAGACAGGACTTGGAGATATAATTGGTCTTTACCAAGGAGGATTGGAGATCCGTTTAAAAGAGGGCGCTCCTGGTATTGGTAAAACAATGCCATTAAAAAATTCTAATGAATGGAAAGTAGCTACTGTTCATTTAGGTACTCTCTCAACATCTGAAGTTCTGTCCAATCCTCAAAAGAGGAAAGCTGTTAATGATGCTGGAAGAGAATTGATTTCTGAGCTGATTTCTAATCCTCATTTTTCTAACTTCATCAAATTATCCTCAATTTTTTCAGAGAGAGTCAATTTATGGTCACCTCAATTGAAAGAATATGTTAAAAATTTACCAAAAGAGATGATTGGATCTCAAATAATGCTTGGTGAAGCATTTTTTATTTTCTATCGTGATAGAACTACTTTAACGCGGATTGAAATTCCTAATTGTCAAATAATTGAGGAAACAATTTGTGAGAATACTGTTATAAAACGTGAAAAGTAATGGTAATAGAAATTCCAAAGGATCATCCCCGATATGAATCCTTGGTCATCCGAGAGAAAATAATTGAAGGAATGCATCAAAAAATTGTAGCTGAAGCAGGATTAATTGCTCACGGACGTGGGGAGGCATTTGACTATATATTAGGGGAGGTTACCCCGCCTTTTGCTTTAAATCAAGAGAAATTGGCTGTTATTACGCTATTAAGGGCAAAAAATCCTGTTATTTCAGTCAATGGAAATGTGGCAGCCTTATGTTCAAAGGAAATCGTTCAATTAAGTCAAATATTGAATGCTCCATTAGAGATTAATCTTTTCTACAGAAAACCAGAGCGTGAAATAGCTATTAAAGACGTTTTAACCAAAGCTGGGGCTTTACAGATTTACGGGATTGACCCAAGAAACCAAAAATCTATTCCTGAGATTTCTCATCAACGAAGGATTGTCGATTCACGTGGTATTGCACGTTCAGATTGTGTCTTTGTTCCATTGGAGGATGGAGATCGTGCAATGGCACTAAGGAACTTGGGGAAAGATGTGGTTGCTGTTGATTTAAATCCCCTTTCGCGAACCTCCCTAGCAGCAACAGTTTCTATTACAAATAATATCACAAGAGCAACAACAGAATTGGTTAATTTCGCCAAAAATTTTAGTAAAATGAATATTCAAGAATTAGAAGAAGAAAAAAAGCTGTTAAATAACGAAACGCTTTTGCAAGAAGCCCTAAAATTTATGTCATCCCGACTTGAGGAGCTCGCTAGTGATCAAAAGTATTTATGAGGTGTAACTATGAAGAAAAAAACAATTTTAGATATATTAGACATGAAAAATACGGGAGATAAGATTACGATGCTTACTGCTTACGACTTCGTAATGGCATCGATTTTGGATGAAGCTGGAACAGATTTATTGCTTGTTGGGGATACTATGGGTATGGTGGTTCATGGAAACCCAACTACATTGACTGTTACCTTGGAAGATTCCATTCGTCATACTCAAGCTGTTGCACGAGGTGTAAAGCAAGCCATGGTAATTGGTGACCTACCTTTCGGAACATTTCAGGTTTCTGCTGAAGAAGCAGTTCGGAATGCAATCAAATTAGTTAAAATAGGAAATGCAGAAGCTATAAAGCTAGAAGGGGGAAGTGAACGGTGTACAGCAGTCCAGGGGATACTGGACGCAGGAATCCCTGTTATGGGTCATTTAGGGCTTACTCCGCAATCAATTCATAAATTTGGAGGTTTTAAAGTACAAGGCCGTACAGAAGAGACAGCAAAGGTTCTTATTGAAGAATCAAAAAAACTCGAAAAAGCAGGTATTTTTTCTCTTGTATTAGAAGCTATCCCTTGGAAGGTCGCAAAAAAAATAACTGAATCCATTTCTATTCCTACTATTGGAATCGGAGCGGGACCTTATTGTGATGGGCAGGTGTTGGTGACCTATGATATGCTTGGTTATTTCGATTTCAAAGCAAAATTTGTTAAGAGATATTTAAACCTTAAAGAACAGATTTTGAAAGCAGTTAAAGAATATAATCAAGAGGTACGAGAAGACAAGTTCCCTGATATTAGCTATAGCTATGACTGACGATCTTCATCATTTTCGTCATTTTCGGTGATCTCCCTCTCCTATTTTGCTTATAAAGGCCATAGAAGCTTTTATAAAGAGTTCACGGCCAGTTAATGAAATGAATGTGTATGGGTTTCGACTCATTTACCCTTTATTCGAAAAAAATATCAAACGATCCCTCAACGAGAAGTATATTACTAGAAGAACTACGAAAAGTTAAAGAAAAGTTAATCACCACACCTCATCCGTATTGTGAGATTGACTGCCCTTGGTTGTCTCTTTGTAGAAGTTTTTCCTCTCTTCTTGTATTTTAAATGATTTAATTGATCCTAGTTCATGGCAATAGATCAATGGTTATTTTTCTGAAGAATATATTTCAAGTCAGAAGTAAAAATAACCGAAAATGAGAGAAAATCTATCATTGAGAATTTTTTTCAGATAAGAGCAGGAGTTCTTGATTCTTCAGAAGGTATTTAGGTCCGAATCCCTCGAGATTTTTAAAAGTCCCCTCAACTCCTTTAGGATTCCCTGTTTTTGTATAAAGCACATTTGAATCAAGAATTGCTTTTAAAACTTCTATTGGTGATTCAAATTTGTCAATTAAAATATTGGCTTTTTTAAGGCCTGTATTATGGAGTCCTTGTAGAAAAAATAGCTGGTTGTCTCGTAAAGAACGTGCTTTTGGAGATTTTCGTGCTATGATTGGATCGTCATGATCCTCTTGAACCCATGAAGCAATCCTGTTTAGAGCGATAGCAGTCTCACTCATTTGAGATGTTGGGATCACAGGTACTTGTCTACGTAAAAATATGTATGTTAGTGCCCCATAAACGTGTTTTTTTCTTTTTTTCCACTCTGTTCTTTCAAAAGCAGAGGATAAATCTTCTAAAAGCAAAAATGGCTGTTCATAGGTTTCTATTAAGCGATCTATTTGTTCAAAAAGCCGATTGTCCATTAATGATGTGATAAAGTCTGTTCCTGTCTTTCGTTCACAAGCCACCTTGTCTGACACTATATAATCAGCAATGTCTAATTGTTGCTCTTCAACCTTCATACCGAGCTTAACTAGTCTTTTTTTGAGTTTCTCTGGTTCTCGATGATCTACTACAATATGTAAAGGCTGAGTCATATTTATCATATCCTGAATGGATTCAGAATCTATAAATGATAACCTTGTTTGGTTAAAGTTCCTTGTAATAAATTATTCTGAATTAGAGAGTCTAGGATGGCTCTCAGATCAATGTTAGAAATGTTTGTTTCATGGTGGATCTCTTCCCAAGGGATTATTTCCCTTGTTTGTTGAGCTGGCTGTTTTATATAATCAATGACTTTACTAAGAGCCCTCTTTTGGGTCATCACAACCTTGTTATCATGTGAAATCAATAGATTGTTATCATCAGATATTAAATCTCTAACTATCAATTCATTTTTCTTGTCTTTAACAATTTCAAGAATTTCCAAGAGTTCTTGTAGGGTGAATTCTTCTCGATATTCTAAAATTCCTTGAATTTCTTGATTAATTCCTTTTTCAGTTACAAATTCTCCTATCGTATTAGTGAATCCCCTAACAAATAGGATTTGCGTCACTATTAACGTAAGAATATTTTTTGCCAAATCCATTTTGAACGCTAGAACATTGAAATTAATTCGTGTTTTAGCTTCAATTTCATTATTAACATTAGCAATCAGGTCTTCAGTGAAGAAATAATTGCTATTAGGGGTAGTACTTCCAGTGAATTCTTGAGTAATATAGTCTAAAATGGCAGGCTTAATTAGATTAGCTAATTTATCCAATTTTACTTCTTTTATAAATTCAGGAATTGAAAGATAACCCTTTCCAATGATCTGCTGCTGGAGTTGAGGGTGAAGATTCTCAAGAGTTATCACGTGTCCATCTCTTGTTTGATATGTTTTAATATCTAAAATCTTCTGTAAAGAATGGAGAAACTTTGAAAAATCCATAGAAATTCGTTGGAGAAGATGACCGACTCGTGATTCATCAATACCTGCTGAATCATCCTTAAGTTTTTGGAATTCCTTTATTTCCAAAAAGACATTAATATCTTCTAGCCATCTACCTTGAAACTGATCTTTAATAATTTTTTTCAATATCGAAAACTCGATTTTCGGATTTCCAATTTGAGTCATGAAACTGTCAAGTGAAATAATAGAATCTCGATTTATTTGCTGTTCTATTCGAGATTGCAGGAATTTTTTAGTTATATACTCATTCTTGGAGTTATACCATCCTACACTTGAAGGATTTAGAACAGGTATCAATTCTTTCCTGACTAATTCGTTTGATTGATTTATCTCATCGGTAATAGTATCAAGATTGAGAATACCAGTATTTTGAAATTCCGAAGAAATCTTGGTAAAAACCTCTTTGGTCAAAAAAAATTTCTCACTAATTTTATGGACATTTGAGATTGTGGAAATTACTTCTTCTAATGTTTCAGGAGTAAGTTGGTTAAACGGATCCTTATGTCTAAGTGTTGGGATATAGATAGATCGTTTTTCTTCCAGTTCTGCTGTTAATAATCTCTTTAAACCCGTTTCAGTAAGGTAAATATTCTTTGAGAGATGAATAAGCCTTAAACCTAATATTTTTTCGATTAAAACCTTAATTGCGACCATATTCGATTGTAATTCAACTGCTAGTTCTGATAAATCCAATTCATCTTTTGCTAGTAATCGGGTTTGAAGATCCTTAATTCCAAAAGCCATTTGAGTTGTAAGAGTGGTAATTAAAGAATCGAAATTTTGTTTTGTAGTATCCGTAGCATATTGTAAAAAAGCTATTAAGTCAACTTTACCACTTGACATAACCATAGGAACGATTTCTTGTTCATTTTTATTTAAAAAAGCCGCTGCAGACTCTCTAACATAGTCATTAGGGTCAATGAGATTTTCTATAAAAGGACCGATAAGTTCTCGGCCTCCCATATGTTCCAAAGCTGATCCTGCTTGATTTCTGGTCCAATCATCATACTCAGGATTCCGCATAATCTTAATGAGAGTTCCAATTGCTCTAGGTGTTTTTAATTTTCCAAGAGCATATATTATTGATCTACGGAGGCCACCTGATTCTGATTCCAATAATCTTAACAACTGTGTCTCTATTCCCTCTATTTTATGTGTTACAACAATATCCATGGCGGTTTTTCGAACTATTTCCGCCGGATCACTCAAAGCTTTAATGACTTGTGTTTTGAGTTGAGGATGATTCTTGTTACTGAGCCATTCGAGAGCTAATGACCGAATTCCAGGACTGGGGTCTGAAAGAGCAGAGCTAACCAAGGATCCAACACTTTTAATATCTTTAATAGCTTCTAATAATGTTCCTAATGCATTTTCTCGAACATTATCCTCTGGAGCCTTGGTGAAGGGTAAAAGCGATTTAACAATCATTCGGTAACGAAAATCAGTGGGATTTGGGTTTGCTTGTAAATATTTTCTCAGATTATTAATTGAACTCCATTTAAGATCGTTATCCTTTGATTTAAGGCCTTTAAGATCATTTAGCACTGCATCTTCAGACATACTACTCACGATATCACGATTAAGTGAATCTAGTCTTGATACTGAACATAGACATATAAGGGTATTTATTGGTAGTAATTTACTATTTTCGTTTAAGAAAGAAAGGGTCTATGGATTAAAATATACCTTTGCTGGATTACGAATAAATGCTGATACAAGAGTAATCGTGTGATGAATATCCTCTAATGACAATAGAGATACTGGTGAGTGAATATACCGACAAGGAACTGACACAACTGAAGAAGGTACCCCTCCTCTTGATTGATGGATCCTTCCAGCATTTGTACCACCAAATATTGGTTTTTTTATGTGGTATGGTATGTTTTCACGTTTAGCGTTGTCTATTAAACGTTTGTTTACAAAAGGATGGGCTATCATACTTCTGTCCGCCACAGAAATTGCGGGCCCTTTACCAACGTATGCAGGACATTCAGAGTCCTTTATTCCTGGAACATCTGCTGCAGTGGTATTTTCAATGGCTAAAGCTATTGTAGGTTTTAAAGTGAATGCTGCTGCTCCAGCACCCCGACCACCAACTTCCTCTTGGGTAGAAAAACTGAATAGGAGCGTATCTGAGGGAGTATTTGCTGAAAATTCTTTAATTATATGAATTAAAACATTAACTGCTGTTCTATCATCAAAAGCTTTACCTCTGACTATGTTATTTGGAAATTCCACAAAAGGATCATAAAGAGTACCTACAGATCCTATATGGATCCCACAAGACTCTACTTCATCTTTTGTGGACATACCTGTATCAATATACATATCACTTATTTTAACAGCATCTTTCCTTTCACTTTCAGTTGTTAGGTGAGGGGGCTTCGAACCAATTATTCCGTGAAATTCTTTATTATCATTTGCAAGAATTTTAACTGATTGACTTAAGAGAGTTCTCGAATCCCATCCTCCTATTGGAACAAACCGAAGAAAACCTTTAGGATCGATATAACTGACCATGAATCCAATTTCATCTACATGACCATCAATCATAATCCGATCTTTACCTCCTTCCCCTTCTATAATGGCTAAAAGCGATCCAAGAGGATCAATCCACATTTTATTGACTAAATTCTCGATTTGCCCTTGAATAAAGTCAACAACAGGTTTCTCATACCCACTGACTCCTATTATTTCAGATAATTGTCTTTGTAGATTTTTAATGCCTTCAAAATTCCTTCCTATCATTTCAATTCATCTTGATTCGGTCATAGCGCTGTAACAGGGATTTAATAGTTTTGGTTTAAGAGAGTTCACTTGAAAATAACAAATTCCCTGATTATTTTCAAGATTATTCCTTTGTTATAACATTAAGAATCTAAAAACAAATTAAAGCTCTTTAGAAAGAATTAGAATATTCTCCCCTCGGATCCGTTTTTCTCCAATTTCTATAAATCCAAACCTTTTATAGAATCGAAGAAGACTTGGGATTTTTGAATAGATTTCTAGTTCGATTCTAATTGCTGTTGGTATGTTTTGTTGAATTAATTTTAAGACTTCTTTAATGACCCCAGTCCCCAAGCCTTGCTTTTGAAATTGGGGTTTAATCGCAAAGTGGAACAACTTTACTGTTTTCCTATCTGTAAGAGTTAGGGAAAAAGTTCCAATTATGTCTTGCTTTTCATTATATATTACATATAGTCTATCTTTTTCGAGAGTGTGACTCAATTTTTGCTCTGTGTTATCCAGTGCCCCAGGTAGTCGGGACAAAGTGTCGGTTATGGGCTTGTAAGCCTCATTGATGATCGATTTAATATAGGGGAGATCTTCTTTTTGTGCAAGCAAAAACTTAATCAAAGTTTTTGAACCTCATTTTTGTTTTCCCGAATAAAACGAGCGGGTGTCCCAGCCCATATAGAATTTGGCGGAATTTTTTGATTTTTTAATACAACAGAGTTGACCCCTACAATTGCATTATCACCAATCTCTGATCCAGGTGCAATGATTGTATTTCCTCCAATAGTCACATTATTTCCAATTTTAACTGGAGTAATTGTCAAAAAACGATTTTCGGTGACATGAGCAGATATAATCGCACGTAACCCAATAAAACAATTGTTTCCAAGGCTTACTAGGTGAGAATCGATCATTGTGCCTGCTGAGAGATAAACGTTCTTACCTACTTTGAGACCGTATAAGGAGAGAAATTTTCCCAAAAACATTGAATATATATGTGGGATAAAACTAAATGCCTTCAACATACTTTTAAATATTCCAGGAGACACAATAGCAACTCCATAAAGGAGAGCTTGGTCAGAGTTATGAGGATAGGTTCCTGGTTTGATTTCTGGTAAAAAAATTCTACAGATTATCTGAGAGTGAACAAGTCCAAATATAATTGTTGAAATGAGATAAAGAATCGGGATTAACATCGCTATTGAAAACCATAGCAAGTAATTTTGAACAGTGAGCATTAAGAAATAGACACATACAAACTCAGGGAGAAAAACTGCCATGAAAACAACTGCAGTAAAGAAGAAATAACCAAATAAACGAATCTTAGTCATCCATCTCAAAGTAATTCACAAATTTGATTTATCAGCCTAAATGCTTAGTGAGGAATAATTTCTTTCACTTTTCTGACTGTTTCAGAAACTTTAACAACAAGGTTTTCTAAACCAGAGGTGGGGTCTCCGTCAACGTACAGTAATAACCCTTCACTAATTTTGTAAGCAACAAGATTAGTTGCTTCTGAAGAAACGACCAAATAACGTAAATTCCTCATATATGTTGAGACATTCAACAAGCGAATAGCTCCAGCCATTCGTGTTTGATCCATTCTATATTCGAGTAGAATATCACCGGTGAAAGAAACAATCATAGCTCCTCGGGCGCCAATGTCATTTTGTTGAACTAATTTCTTAAGATAAAATAAAGCGGCATTCTTCGAACTGCTCAGCATTTCACGAGTTTCACCTAAAAAAACTTCATCGACATGACTTTTGAATGCTTCAAATACCTCTGTGTCAACAAGTTGCATTTCTTTCACTTGAAGCCCATATTCCGCTAAGAATAGACTCGTGATGGTAGTTAATTTGAACTGTAAGTCCAATGGACTCACAAGTGGTGAAGCTAAGATAGCAAACACTAAATCATCTCTTTCGATGAACGAAAAGCGGAGATCAGTCATATCTACAACTCGAAGCTCACTTAGTGATGACGATTTAGCGAAAGAGAACATCGCTGTTAAAAAGGCTACTACAAGATGGGCATCAGGAGTTGTTGTATCTTGTGTTTCGTAAGATCGTGTAAATAGTGTATTTCCCGTCTCTTTTTCGAAGATAAAAAAAGCCTTAATTGTTTTGAACTTCTCTAGTGACATGATAAACTCCTCATAAGAATTTCTTTGGAGTGAGGTTCAGTATTCTTGTTGTCATTGTCTGAAAAGCTTCATTAACGTTTTCACCAGTTTTAGCAGAGGTTTCGATGTAGTCAATAGCATGCATTGCTTCTTGGACTTTTTTTGATTGAGATGCTGATAGAACCCGATCTTTAGTCAAATCAGCCTTATTTCCAATGAGAATGGACATACACTGTGGTGAGACTTTCAATACTTGTGATTGCCACCTTTCCTGCATGTGAAGTAGTGTTTCACGACGTGTTAGGTCAAAAACATAGAAAGCACCTAAAGCTCCTTTTAGGTAGAGATGAGAATATGAAACATGTCTTGCTTGTCCAGCTATGTCCCAAACTTGTAATGAAGCAGTCCGTTGAATGTTCTTAATATCAATAAACTTCACAGTTTTTGTTAGGAAATTAACACCTAAGCTCATTTGATAATCTTCGGAAAATCTATTCTCAATAAACCTTAGGATCAATGATGTTTTTCCTACTGCTCCGTCTCCAAGGAGTAGAAGTTTCAAAATGTGTTTGATTTCCTTGCCTTTCGACAAACTGTTATCTCCAAATTATAAAGATGTCATGTAATGATTGATAAAATTATACCAATTAAAGGTTTATATTACAACACTATTTCTAAAGCTTTTCTTTGCAACGTTGAAAAGATTTCAATAAAAACAAAAAAAACGCTTGAATGTGGGTAGAAGGCGTGTATTTTTTTAAATGCTATTCAGATATTAGACTTACTACTCATTTTCTCTGACATTCATATGGAAAAAAGCAAAGTTACTAAGTCAAAAAAATTCTTTTTATAGTGATCAAAAGAAATTGTCAAAATACTAGCTCAGGTGAAACAAGGTTTGGAATCAGAAAGAGACCTGTCTGGTACAGAAAAATGGATCGAAATAGTATTGAAAGACCTAGGGGAGGCAACCACACTTGAAATTATTGAACAGGTGAGTGTATTCAATCAAGATTGTGCAGATCGTATTCCTATGGTTCTAACTCAAATGCGAATAGACGGTAAAATCTCATATGAAGTTGTTCCAGCTGAAGGTGGAGAAAGAAGAAATATTGTTTGGCGATTGGTTGAAATTCAATCGATAAATAAAGATAAATAGATTTTTTTGGCCACTCCATTATTGTGAAATTATATCCATATTTCTTGGCCCTCTAAAGGAATAAAAATATTTTCTTTTCCATTTAATAAGAAAGATCCATTTAATACTTCTGGGCCTAAATGAATGAGAGCCATTCTATCAGTAAAGGAATGAAGTTTTTTCAGTTGACGGTAGTTTAAATGAATTTCATGTTCACTGTCTAAAAAATTGCATTCCATAATTGCTAGCTGTGTATTCTTGACAAGAGGGATCAATTCATCCGTCCAACCGGTATCACCGGAATATGCTATAGAGATCTCTCTTGTTTCTACTCTATACCCTTGAGCTTCAGGTGTATGAAGCATTTTAAAAGCTTGGATTGTAATACCATTCACCTTCAATGAAGAACTGGATGGTATTAGACTCAGAAATTCGCATAGAAAAGGCAGTTCTTTTTCAGCAATATTTTCATATAGAGCAGAATAGAGATTTTTAATCTTTGTATCTATGCCTGGAGGGCCAATAATAGTTAGAAGCTTATTCCTTTGTTGTTGGATACTGGCTTCTAATAGAAAGAAAGGAACTCCACCTAGGTGGTCCCCATGGAAGTGTGAAATAATGATTATATCGATGTCATTGGTATTTCTACCAGATTCTTTTAATGCCTGTAAAGAATGGGGTCCACAATCTAATAAAATCCCCTTTTTTCCTATCTTAACAAAAACTGAGGCACTTTTACCTCCACCTGATCCAAAGGCGTCACCAGTTCCCAAAAATACAACATTTATTGTGGGTTTTTTCTTTGGAATTATTTGTGTACCAGCACTCTTGCCGTATAAAGCTTGGACGAATTCGTTGAGACCAACAACCCAGCATTTCACCTGAGTATTCGCTAATTCAATGATATTACGAAGCTTACCTCCCATCGCATCGGTAACATCAAACTCTCCTCTGGTTTCTCCTCCTTGGAATGATAAGATCTCATTTTTGAGACTAAAAGCCGTTACATTGTTAGCATCAACTTCGATACAAGCAATAAATTCAGCATCATTGAGACTAGGATCTTTAGTATATATTCCAGTACGCTTTCCTTCAATATTGGTCAAAAAGATGACTGAATCGAGAAAAACAATACTAAGACGTCTTATTAGAGCAGCAGGAATTATATCGCCAGAGAAGACCTTCCATCCGATAGGAGTGCAACCCACATCCCCATAAAAAATTGGGATAGCGTTGGTTTCAGTAATAATCTGCTCAAAGACTTTTAAATCTGAAGCATCAGCTTTCTTTGTAGAAATATCTTGGGTAGGAAAGCCTGTAAGAATAGGATGAGAAGGAAAGGAAATAGCGTTAATTCCATATTTTATGGCCTCGGATACAATTATTTGATTTTGAATTGCAACTGCAAGTTTAATTATTGGATAATCGCTTTCTAAATCTGGATACTTCTTCAATAAGTGTAGAACTAACGAGTGACCAATTGAACCCGCTCCATGAATTAAGGCAATTTTCTTTTGTGGATTTTGAGCTATAAAGGAAGAGAGAATATTAAAAATCTCATTTAGGAATTGATAGTTTATCAAATCTGAAATTTTTTTTATTAACTCCCCTAAAGATCCTGTACCTGATAAGAAACCATCAATTTGATTCAAATATTGCTCAATACGACGAATATCTTTTTTATAAGTTATTAAACTTCCACCAAGCTTGATTAGAGTGATTGGAGTTCTTCTCATTCATTTCACCTATTCTACATTTGGATGTGATTTAACTTTCATACATACTAAAATAAGAAATATGCATCCTTTTTTCTAAAGTCTCATAGTATTTTAATTATTGTAGCGAGGGTTGCTTGGCATATCTTCTTCATGAATGGAAAATCTATCGTATTTATCGTATCTCCACCTGTATGATAATATGGATTACGAAAACTAGCTGTATCAGTTACCATTATTGCAGGAATGCGATATCTCCAGAAAGGAGCGTGATCGCTTCTTAATAAGTCGGGCATAGTATGCTTAATTCCTTCATAATCTAAGGGAACATTCAGGCTGGCACAAGGAAGATTAATCGATTCATGTTGCGATGATTCAAAAAAAGCATTTATGAGATTTTGAGAGTTTTCATCTCCAATAATAGTAACATAATTGCCAATCATCTGGTCACGATCCGTACTATGAGTTTTAAACATGTCCAAACTTATTCCTCGTGGTAAACGTTGAGAGTTAGGTTCAATGGATACAAAACCCACTGATTCCAGATTGATAACTCCCCTTACAGTTATTTTATTTTCAATAAGATATTTTGAATAAGCATCACTACCCAAACAAAAACTTCTTCCGAAGGGATCGTCTTGGGCTGATTCACGAAATATTTTATTCTGTTCCTTGAAGAATTTAAGGTCAGTGTCTTTCAATTCTTGGTTTGCAATTTCTTCAAATTTCCTCCACTCTTCCTCATCAAGAAAAGGTTTTGCTGGTCCTGATGCAATTATCAACTTCTTAAATTGATCAGCATATTTCTTTAATGGCCATGAAATATAACGAAATTCGTCATCAAAAATCCTATAGTGGGTACCAAGCTCTCTTATCAGCCTTTGCAAAGTAGGGGAAAATTCTTCTAAATTAAAGCTTACAAAAGCAACATTCTTTGGATAATCTATTTCACTAAGGACACGAGCTACTTCAAGCATGACTGCTACTCCACTTGCATTATCATCAGCACCGGGAGTAGAATAAACTGTGTCGTAATGGCTGGTTATCAATAATACAGGTTGGATTAAATCCATGCTTCCTCTTAATAGTCCTTCGACATTGAAAAATTCTTCCTTAAATCCTTCCACGGGGAAGAAGTGTCTATTTGTTTCAATGTTACAATGTTGTAGTGTCTTTTCAATATAATTACTAGCTTGAATTAATACATCATAAGAGTCAAGTGCATGCCTAACACCTTCGAGAGAGAGTATGTGTTTGTATAATCTGCTAGTATCAACCATTTCAATGGCTTTCTCAGCACTTATCAAGGATATCTTATCCAAAATGTCTTCAGCATAGTGATTTATTGAGTTCTAAAAATAGCTTTTTGATTGTTTCTTTTTTGAAGCTATCTTTTGAACCTGTTTTTCTTAACTTACAAACCTACATATTGATGTATGTTATTTTATAAGAGTTAAAATCCTCATTTCCTTCAAATCAGAGTTTCTCTAAAGTATTTTGTATTTTTATGAGAAGCATTTTTTAATTAGAATTTTGGTGTAATGAAAAGAATTGCGGTAGAGTATCCATGAAAATCACCAAGATTTTCTTTATTATATTACCTATTACCATCGTATGGCTAGTTACAGCTCCATTTCTCCTAGTTTATGCCTTCGATTTACTAGAAATAGATGTAGAGCAGAGCTTGTCTAATCCAGGGGTGATAATTCTATTTATAACAACATGTTTTGCCACTGTTTCGCTATATAGCTCAGGACATGTAATAGATAAGAATCCACAAATACTAAAACCTCTAATTACAGGATCTCTATTAATGAGTGGCATTTGTCTCCTTTTGATAATTCTAGGTGTTGATTTCATTGTTTTTCTTCTAATAGGATTACCAGGTCTTGGTATATTCCTCGGAATATTAGCAACTGGGGCTGGTGCACTCTTTACGGCTTATACAGATGTTCATCATCGAGGTCGCGTTTACGCTGGAGCCCTATTCATTAGTGCAATATTATCTTTGATTATTATTCTTTATGTTGAGCTTTTTCAACTAGATATTCGAATTCCGTTAATTTTCATCGGTTTGATAGCAATTATCTCAGCACCAATCTTCTATTACATTTCTCGATCAATAATCCCTTGGGTGAATGATAGATTTCCCACACCGATCAGACAGATAATAAATCGTCGGGCAATTAAAGCCTATTTAATTGCTCACTTCTTTATTTACCTCATGCTTGGTGTTGCGTTCGCTACAATCTCCCAAATAGGTCATTTACGTTACCCTGATTTAATTATTAATCTTCCATCCTTTGGAGAGTTCCAACTAGATCAAACAAAATTATTTTGGATTATTGTGTTCTTTGGTGATTTAATCTGTGTTGTTCCAATGGGATGGTTTTCTGATCGATTTGGCCGAAAAAATCTAATTGTAATGGGTTTTTATGTAGTTCTTATCGCAGCATTAATTGTAGGTCTTAGTGAAGACCCATTGATGTTTTATTTAGCTGCATATTTATTAGGGGTGAGTTTTTCAACTATCCATCCCTCTCTTGATAGTGCTGTTTGGTGTGACTTGAGCCCACTTGACTCTGTAGGGCGTTATAATGCTTTAGGTTTTATTTTCTTGCTACAAGGAGTTGGATTTGGGTTAATATTTGGACTTTTCATGCTTCCCTCACCTCCAAGTACAATCAGTTATGTTCTTTTTGGATTTGCTATTCTTGGATTATTCCCATTATTCTTTGTAGCTGATTCTTTTGAACCTCTCGATATTTACCTTTTACTTGTCGTATCAAGTGGGATATGCATGTTTAATTACGATTTTGACCGACCCCAGCAAAGTAAGATAACACAGAAAGACTTAACTCTCGTGGCAGGAGCATTATCGGCTATTAGCACATTTTTCGAGGGATTAAGCGAACAACCAGCCGTTCTAGATCTTGTCCAGCATGGAAAAGTGTTTACTGTGCAAGCTAAAGCTGGAACAGAGGAAAAAGAGATTATTGCTACAGTTTTCGCTAATAAAATAGATCCTGAATTAAAAAATAGTCTCGATATCTTCTTGGCTAGATTTTGTTTATCATATCATGATGAAATCAATGAATGGATAGGACAAACAAGTGTTTTTAAACAGGCAGTTAGTATAGCTGAGGATGTCTTCGGTCCTCTTCTTCCATCCAAGACAATTCTAGGAAGCTCATCAGAGTCTTAATAATGAAAAATCTGACTAATCTAATGTCATCCTAAACAGAAATACATGTTCAAGTAAGTTAATTAAGTTTAGTAGATTGGAAGAATGTAGTTAGGTGAATGTAAAGTGAAAGTCAAAACTATCCTGACAGTAATTATTCCAAGCATTTTCTCTTGGTTATTAGCTTCTCTTGTATTATTGATTTACCCTTTTGATATTCTGGATAAGGTGGAAACATCGGAAACAAATCCTTTCGCTGGCTTTGGAATAGTCATTTTGGGATTTATTTTATGTTTGGTCATCTTCATGCTTTATTTCACTGGTACATTACTTGATAAATATCCTGAATACCTCAGGATCTCGATAATAATTGGAATGGTGGGGAGCTCTATTTCAATTATTGTGTTAATTATTTTCTTTGAATTAAGTCTCTTAATGATGATTAGTTTGACAAGTCTGGCTTTCTTTTTTGGAGTATTACTAACAAGCAGTGGAACCTTGTTTGCAGGCTTAACAGATATGTGGTACCGTGGAAGAACATATTCTTATGGTATCTTTTTCTTTATTGTTATTGCTCTTATTAGCATTTTATTTGGAGGAGCATTTTCTCATCAATATCAAAGTGGGTTGTTGAGCTATAGCTTCATTAGTGTTCTAATGGCTATTGGTGTGTTAGGACTTATTCTGTCGTTATTTTTCTTTCTCTTAACCTTTGATATGGGCATTCCTTGGCAAAATGATAAATGGCCAACAAAATTCGGAAAAATTATAGGAAGAAGGTCAGTTCGAGCCTACTTGCTTTCACATATTTTATTATACGCGATGCTTGGAATATCTATAGCTAGTTTTTCACAAATAGGGGATTTAATGGCTTTTTCCTGGCCCCCCATTGATATCCCAGGTATAGGTAGTTTTGATCTACCCGTGGATAAAACTTTCTGGTTTTTTGTTTTACTGGGAGACCTTTTGATGATATTACCTGCTGGTCAAATAGCAGATCGTTTTGGTCGCAAATATTTGATTGTAACTACAATTTATGGAATAGTGTTTGCATCATTAATTTTTGGATTGGAAAAGAACCCCAATAGTTTCCTTATGGCTGCTTTAATCATTGGTTTTTCTTTTGCTCTACTTCATCCAAGCTTAGACTCTTCCTTATGGGCAGATCTGTCGCCTCGCGATGGCCTTGGCCGTTATTTTGCGGTAGGATTCATATCGCTCGCGTTAGGTTTAGGGATTGGTTCTGGATTTGGTCACTGGATTTTAAAACCTATTGTCACTGAAATGGCTAGCATTGAATTTATCACGTATCTCATAACAATCCTTGCGGTTCTTGCAGCTCTACCATTGTTCTGGGTGTCAGATAGCTATAAACCCCTTGATTTCACATTACTTCTCGTTATTGAAGAGGGAGGGCTTCCTATATTCGATTATACTTTTACAAAAGAGCTCGACACGTCAATAGAACTGACTTTGCTTTCTGGAGCACTTAAAGCCGTGTCTTCATTTATGTCTGAAACAATGAAAGATAAAGGAAACTTGAATCTGGTAAGACATGGAAATCATTTTATTTTAACAGAAATCAAGAGTGGTATTTCAGCTGCTATATTTAGTAACAAACAGGATCCAGAATTACATTCTGCACTAAGGGAATTCTTGGATCAATTCTGTTTTAAATATGAAAAAACGATTGAAACGTGGGGTGGATCACGATCCTTGTTTGACCCAGCGGTTGACATTGCTGAGGAAGTGTTTGGCTATCTTGCACCATCGACTAATCTTGAAGATTGATTTCCTAGTAAAAGGATTTCTTCTCTACTCTCTAAATAGGTAATATGGTGAACTTTGTGGTTGCTTGGGTAATATTTCAAATTCTTTTGTTAGCTGCTGTTCTTTTTGTGGGAGTCCAGTATTATTACTATTTTGAGACTGTTTTTGCTAATAATTCTCAACAATTGTTCCTTTCACTATTTCTGTCTATTTGTTTCACATTATTTAGTTTTTTACTCCTTTTTGTGACAATAAATAGGATTGCAAGGTTATTGATGAGGAATGAAGAAGGAATTCTACAGGGTTGGGATTGGGTTTTATGGGGGATTGCAATGGCTAGCCAAGATTGTGCATATTTTTTGGTGAATAAACTCTTTATAAATCAGATATTTCCTGCAGTATTTTACAAGTTATTTGGGTGTAAGCTAGGAAAACGTGTCGGTATTTACTCTAGATTATGGGATGTCGAATTAATAGAAATAGGAGATGATACATATATTGGTACTGGTTGCATCATAGGTTCCCATGCTATTTCTCAAGGAGAGCTTTACAGAAAGCGAATCAGAATAGGAAAAAATTGCACAATTGGTGCAGGGACAATAATGCTTCCTGGAGTAACAATTGAAGACAAAGTGATTGTAGCTAGTAATTCAGTTATTCCATCCAACCGTGTATTAAGAACAAACTCAATATATGCAGGGAGTCCAGTGAAACGAATCAAAGATTGGCATGGTGAAATTGTATGGGAAAAATCAGCGAAAAATTCAGCAAACACCGAAAAAGCTGAAGAATTTAAGAATTGATAAATGATTTATCGATTCCCAAATGGAAAAAACTACTCTGGAGAACAAATTGAAGATTTTAAAGATAAGATCATTCTATCTTAAAACTAACTAGAATGAATCAGATTGTGAGAATAATGCAAAATAATGTTCTTTATCGCCTTAGATTTCCTAATATCGTTGGGTCTTCGTTTTTTGCTCTGACAGGTTTGATATTAAATTTACGTAATCCAATTCATTATGATGTGTACAATGCAATTCTTATTATTCTTTCGATGATATTTTTCAATATTTTCATCTGGATTTCAAATGATTACTCCGATGCTCCTT
>Ga0209636_10002677_pt1 | contig 18179 bp, 23 predicted proteins | sample DeeMarSWOR152_54_FD_187464 | JGI IMG/M metagenome (GOLD analysis project Ga0209636, IMG submission 187464) | Marine sediment microbial communities from White Oak River estuary, North Carolina - WOR-1-52-54 (SPAdes) (version 2) | ecosystem: Environmental > Aquatic > Marine > Intertidal zone >... | reverse complement strand
TACATGCTTCATCTAAAGATTTGGTAACTCTGACCATGGGCTCTGTTGTTTCTTTGAAGACGTGTTTCCGCTGAGCGGTCCTGCGAACCATTGCTTGCTCAAATTTTAGCAGATTTTTCAATACCCCCTCCCCCTACCCCTTTTCAACATACCTCGCCCAATATGATCCAAATATGAGGGCACCATTGAACGAGAATCATCTTCAGAGAGGTTTTCTGTTTCCAAAACAGTTATGTCCGATTCTAGACATATTAGTCCGTATGAGCCCCGACAGGCGCAGAAAGCTACCCTACGACCCGGCTAAAGTCTGTGGAAGCTGCCGCTCCCTGCGGCGACCCATCTACTACAGCAACAAGCTTGTGGAGGCATGCGAGAAAATTGGAAAGGCTGAGAACATTCACACCGAGAACCTGGCAGAGCTGACCTATGAGGTCCTTGCGCTGTATCGAGAGAAGTTCTGGTGCTCCAGAGAGGAGTGTTGGACCCACCTCCTCGATCACTGCAGCCTATGGCAACTACGTCACCGCGAAGCACCCCAAGATCTCCATCAAGAAGCCTGCACACCGTAGCCCAAAAAAAGCGATGCGTCGGCTTATTAGGTTACGTTGCGTTAGTCATTACGGTTGATTGAGGATGCCCACTGAGAGCGTTTTCCTCCGTAAAGGGAACCGTGAGAAACTCAGTAAGGCAGAAGAGAAAACCGGTCTCTCGTTGGCTCGCCTGATCAACCTTCTTGTGGAAGACGGCTACCTAGACGAACTTGTAACCAAACACAGAAAGGGCAACCTCAGGTCTGCGTACTAACGAGCCGTTCTGTTGACCGCGATTTGCGCGCGCACCTGTAGTTTTTCAACGGTATGCCAAAAAAGATAAGCCTAAAACTAGTCTATTTCATAATATTATCTACCCAATTAATCTTGGGTCCACACAAAATGCGCGCGGGGAAACTAACTTGAGGCTTTTTGAAAAAAGGCAGCTTTCCTCTGCGATAGCTGTGATCCCTGTAGGCTATGATGACATGGGCGAGATCCTTCATCAGTTGAATTTTAAATTTGAGGAAATACAAATCAGTGATCTTGATCATGCAGTTTTTCTTAAAAGGTTCAGCACGATCTTCCTAAATTGTTCAGAAGAGATTCGGTATGCAACAGCGGTAGGCATCACGCCATTTGTTCTTAATGGTGGGACTGTCTATGCTTCTGACTTTGCTTCTTATGTGATTGAAAGGGTGTTTCCGAATTTCAATGGCGCGTTTCGTGAGAGTTCATATGTAGGTGTGAAAATTGCTGAAATTGCCGATCTTGGCTTGAGAGAAGTCCTAGGAGAATCAAAGATCAAACTGAACTTTGACCTTCCTAGTTGGAGATATCTTTACTCTCCGCATCTGGACATTAGGACCTACCTTCTAAGTCGAAAGAGGAGCGGTGGTCAGTATCCGTTACTGTTCTCTTTCAAATATGGAGCTGGCAGAGTTATATTTACATCCTTCCATAATCATGAACAAGTCACAGGCAAGGAACGTCGTTTGCTTGAGTTTCTTGCATTAAGACCAGTACTCTCAAAAGTAGCGGAACAATCGACGACAATTGTTCAAGCTGCGAGACTTTCACCTCATTTAGAGCTTGTGGACAAGATTCAACCTGATGAATGGTCTCTGCCGAGGAGCTTTGATGTCTATTCAGGAGAGTATGTTAAGCTTTTGTTGAATTGGGAGGGGAGTGCAGAGGTTAAGATGATGGTGTTCTATCCAGATGGGTCATTATACAAGCAAGTAAGAGGTGATAGACCTCCCTTTCAAGTGGACATAGCTGGGCCTTCGGGTAGGTGGTCGTACAAGCTGACTGCAATAAGAACTAGCTTGCCAAACTTTGCTTACATAGTAACTGTTGGAAAGAGTGAGGCAACGCGTAAATGCCCCTTTTGCGGAAAGCAAGTTCGCGCCCAAGCTAGCTTTTGCAACGCATGTGGACGTCGAATCAAAAAATAGTGTGCGTACCCATGATTTTTCACTTACGTAAGACTTATGAAAGCAATTTTTGATAAGCATAAGTGATAGCGCATGAACAAGTATGGTGCGTTGGTGATAATCCTAACTCTTTCCATAACATTTTTGACAGCTTTAATAACTTGTCCTGTTTCATATGGGTTACCGGAAAAACAGCCCAGATGGAGTTATCAGACAGTTGGAACAGTCAACGTTGTTGAGGTTTCGCCTAATGGAGCGTACGTACTCATCGGGACCAGCGACGGATACGTCTATCTTTTCAACACAAGCAGTAGTATTCCTTTGGACGCTGTCAACATAGGAGGGTCAGTCGATGTTTTAGATGTTTCGTATTATGGAAAGTATATAGCTGCTGCAACGGGAAATACACTAAAAGTGTACAACGTAACGGATACAGGCATGCAATTGGCTTCCGGTCCCTGGCCGTTCACGAATGATCCGGGCTGGAGTGGTGGTATTTATTCGCTTTCATTTTCTTCAGACGGTAAGTTTCTTGCAGTCGGGACATGGGCCGATTTCTACTATACGTCGCGTACATGGGTGCATCTTTTTGACATTCAATTGGGCGTAAAGAATTGGAGTGCAAAGATAAATGAAGCATCTACTGGTCCTCATACGTATGACTACATTTCAATTGACATTTCCTCAGACGGCCAATATATCGCCGCAAGTTCAACGCATAACCATAAGGTATATCTATTCAGTAATGCAACATCCACGCCACTTCACATATATGATACCACATCAGCAATTAACTCAGTTTCAATATCATCAGACGGAGATCATTTTGTGGCTGGAGGTGATGCAGTTTATTATTTCAAGAACTCCATTACTGTCCCCCAATGGACACATAATATAGGCGAAACAGTAATCTCAGTTTCAATATCAAGTAATGCAACATATATAGCTGCAACAAGCGGAAATAAAGTGTTTCTTTTGGAAAACGATAATACACAAGTTTGGCAATATGACGTTGGAAGTAGCGTCGGACCAGTTTCATTCTCGGCTAATGGACAATACATAGTAACCAAGAGCGGGAACCTTATCTTCCTATTTTCGACGATTCTAGATGGAAATCCAGCCACAACTGAACATGAACCTATATGGGCGTACAATGCTGGAAACACTATCAACTCTGTTTCAGTGTCTTCGGACGGAAAATACACCGCAACCGTAAGCGGTACCTATATCTACCTATTCGACACGACCTATAATCCAGACCTAGTACCAACAAGTATCGAGTTTTCAGATGAAAGTCCGACAGAGGGGGGCACGATTGTCGTTTCTGTTGTTATTCAAAACGACGGGAATCTTGATTCGCCCAAAGCATTCATCAGGTTTTACGATGACCAAATTCTAGTTGGCACTCTTCAAATAGACTCCATATCAACAGGTTCGACGAGAGCGTCTTCAATCAGCTATACTCTTTCTCCATCAGGTACGCACGTAATCAAGACTGTGGTGGATCCAGATAACTTGTTTCTCGAATCGAATGAAACGAATAATTTGCTAACGAGAAACATTTTTGTAGGTTCCTCAGTGTTTGTAGACACTGGCGCAAATCCGATAATCACGGACGTGACCCCGACTGGAACAATTAACTCGATTTCAGTCTCAAACAATGGTTATTATGTCGTGGTAGGGACTAGCGACAACTATGTTTATCTCTTTTTTAGAAACCACACCATGCCGGTGTGGAGCTATAATGTCGCTAGTTCGGTAGACATCGTTAGCATTAGCGAAGATGGAAGCTACTTAGCATCAGCTAGCGGAAATACACTCTATGTTCTTAGCAGAATAAACAAAATCTTTCTTTGGTCTTTCCAAAACGATCCGGGCTGGAGTGGTGGTATTTATTCGCTTTCATTTTCTTCAGACGGTAAGTTTCTTGCAGTCGGGACATGGGCCGATTTCTACTATACGTCGCGTACATGGGTGCATAAGTTTGATGTTCAATCGGGCGTTAAGATCTGGAGCGAAAAAATAAACGAAGCCTCTACAGGGCCTCACACTTATGATTATGTTTCTGTTGATATATCTTCGGATGGCCAATACATTGTAGCAAGCTCAACGTACAACCACAGGGTTTACATCTTTCCCGGGTATTCTCACGACACGGGGGTGGCAGTGAATTCAGTTTCCATATCTGGGGATGGAAGTAATTTTGTTGCAGGTGGTAACAGAATTTATTACTTTAGCAAAGATATTATCGTTCCACTTTGGAGTCATGATGTTGGGGGTACAATCAATTCAGTTTCGATTTCAAGTGACGCAAGCTTTATAGCCGCAACAAGCGAAACGGTTCTCTATCTGTTAAAAAACGATAAGACGGAACTATGGAGATACGATGCTAACAGTAGCACAAACCAAGCTTTGGTTTCCACCGATGGCAATTATATAGTTGCGAGAAACGAAAATTCTGTCTACATTTTTTCTCGAACAATAGATGGAGCGCCTGATACCCCCAGTCATGATCCTATATGGATTTATGACACTAAAAACACCATCAGTTCCATCTCAATATCCACTGAGGGTAGATACACTGTTGCAGGAAGCGGGGGCAAAATGTTCTACTTTGATCTTCTTCATATGATTCCTGTCACACTTTTCGATCCTACGAATGTTACTTCCACTTCTTTGAAAATTTCTTGGAGTGAGAGTATTGCCACAAACTTCGCAAGGTACGAACTTTATACTTCTGAGTCATCAGGACAGTTTGGATCCCTTACTGTAACCATTACAGATCGGTTGACAACAAGTTATACTGTCACCGATCTACAACCATCTACAACATACTACTTTGTTGTTAGGGTTGTCGACACGGAAAACAAGTTCAGTGATTCTAACCAAGTTGGTGCAAGAACACTTCCACCTCCGATACCTCCAGTTACACTTAACAATCCTACAAATCCGAAACCAAATTCTCTTGATTTAAGTTGGACACAAAACACTGAAGAAAACTTTGCAAGATACGAGATTTATGTTTCAACATCATCTGAAGAACTAGGAACTATTACAAAAGCAATCACAGATCAATCTTCAACTACATATACTGTAACAGGATTGGATGCTTCTACAACATACTACTTTGTCGTTCGAGCGGTTGATGTTCAAGACATGTTCTCAGATTCCAATCAAGTCAGTGGAATGACCTTACCAACCCCTGTTGTTCTTTACAAACCTCAAGAAATAACAAATTCATCTTTGTTGTTATCTTGGACGCGCAACACGGATTCAAACTTTGAAAGATACGAAATATACATGTCAAATGCTGCTGAAAATTTAGGGTCGCTTGTCAAAAGTTTCAGCGATCAATCAATAACAACTTACAATGTGACCGGATTATCACCTTCGACGACCTATTACTTTGTTGTAAGAATTGTTAATCCTCAAGGTCTCTTTTCTGATTCAAACCAAGTGAGGGGCACAACTCTCGGAGGACCATCCTCTCCAGTTGTTTGGAATCTTCTCTGGATTCTTGGAATTATCCTGGTGATTGCAGTGCCAACTTTATTGTATTTGCGATACAGAAGAAGCCGTAAGGTTTATTCTTCTTCACCGCAAAAGAAAGGTGATATAACAGAAATCTATGGGAAGCAAGTTCTGGGAACCGCCCCTTCTGTCAAGCTTTCCTCAGGCAAGATTAGGTGTGGAAACTGCGGGGTTGTTAATAGTCCAAAAGCAAAATATTGTAAAAACTGCAGTGAAAAATTGTGGTTCAAAAAATAGATGAGAATTACATGCTTCTAAAAGTTTATAGTGAAGTTTAGTCATTTTCCTGGAGGATGTTTTCCCCTCTTCTTTGCTTGTTTCTCTATTGAGCGTCTTTTCTGTTCCTTCTTGGATAACTCTTCTGGCATATCCTCCACCGAATATTCGATTTGTTAATGACTGTAGAAAAGAGTTTTGGTTAATCTGATGAAATGCTAGTGCCACCATAATTGTCGTCTCATCTTGCGCGCACGCAGGTGGCGAACCTACGCTTTCAGGGGATTTCTGCAATGTCTGCAAAAGTTTGCGTGCGGGTTATTTATGACTCCGCAATTACCACAACGTATTTCGCCAGTTGGCAAAGTAACTGACAAAACTTCTGAAGAGACAGGAACGCTATACATTTGCGTGTCTTTTAGATCTGGAGTTTTCGTTTTCCGAAGCAGTCCAGCCGATGTAGGTTTGGGTTTGACTATTACGGGTCGCCGAAGTCTGTATCTGACGTATTGTAGCCCAAAGACGATGAGAGGTGAGGAGAAGATTGCGAATATTATGAGTAGAAATAAGAAAGGTAAGGCAATGGCGCCTGCAAGGGCAATACATATAGCCAGAACTGTTTGAAGCGTTTTTTCCCGAGGGAATCTCATGCTCCTTAGGATTTTAAGTATGATAGAGGATGCTAAAACGAAGTATAAGCCTCTTAGGAGGATTTCTGTGATTGATACTAGATCTGGGAACAAACTGGGGTCACAGACCTCATCTACCATACATTCGTGTTGTTCTTTTAAGATTCTCTCCGCATTTTGGGCAGAATTTTGAGCGTTCCCTGACCCGGGAACCACAGTTTGGACAGTAAGTTATTGGTTCTGAAGCTTCTTGCTGTTTCGGAGGATATGCCACAACAACGATCTGTCCCTGTTGTGGCTGACCCATTTGAGCAGCTTGCTGAGAAGCTTGTTGAGCTGCTTGCTGGGCTGCTTGTTGCTGGGCAATGAATTGGGCCAGTCGGACTAAGAGCACTAACATCAATGCGCCTATCATAAAGAGAAAGAGTCCTGTCAAAAGAACCCCCTGAAGGAGCAGAGCAGCTCCTCCCAACATTGATCCGACGCCAACTAGAAGAAGAATCACCGTAGCGATTTTGGAAGCCTTCCCCACGAATGACATGTACTCACTGCTTCTAACTATCGCGAAAGAATATTTATCTGTTTTCTTGAAGTTATTTTATTGCAATATTGCATAAACTGATGGTTTGGTGGTCTGGATGGACCAGACAAGGTTGTATAGAAAATCGACAGAAAAGGTTTGTCCTGCTTGTGGATCGATTTATGACCTCTACAAGACCTTTTGTCCTCTTGCTCATTGTCCTACATGCGGAGGCCTTGCATGCATGCAATCTGATCACCTAAAACTCTTTCAATTACCTATCAACCTTGTACCACAGCGGTTACAAAACTTAGCTTGCGGACTATTCATAGCACCGCAATTTCTACACTTGAAAGGTAAGCTATAGATTCTTGTCTCATGATTGTGTGCGCACTCTATATGAGGCTCATTTAGCCATCTAAAAACATTCAATGCAAGTCTTAGGTTTGCTTTTCTATCTTTATCTTGTTTTATGTACTGATCCGAAAACAAATCCCCTGCTATACCTACGGCTCTTCTATTGCGGGGATAAGTAGCTACTCCAACTTCGTCCATTAAACTATATTTTTCTTCTATTACTTTTTGTAATGAATTTAAGTCACTCTGATTTAAACTTGCTATTTCTCTGAGTCCTTGTTGATAATTTTCATCGGAATCCGCGAAAGCGTATCCTTTTGAGACTAAATTATCTCCAACAACTCTTCCAACGAATTTTATAGGTCTTCTCAGGAATAAAGGAACATTTTTTTGGACAGACCAATATTTATTAAAGTAGTTGATTCCTTTACTATAGAATCGTTCGGAAGTTATTGGTATTTTTTTAAACTCATTTTTGGGATATATGACTTCTATACCTTCTGTTATAGGATGTTTCAATGGTTGTATGTCATCAATCTGGACTGATGAAGGGGAAAAATCAAGATCTGTCTCTATCAATTTATCTCCAAATTTAAAAACATGATGAAGTTTCATCATTAAACCTGATTCTATAGGTGCTAATTTCAGTGGAGAATGTAAGGGAAGATCTGGTGCTTTCCAGTAGATTAATTGATAATCAAAAAATCTCTTAAGAAGTAAATAATCTAACCTTTGTTTGTAGTATTGAGATCCCCAATCCAAACAGATCTTCTCATATCTTTTTTCAAATGTAGGATCTAAAGTTTTAGATATATGGGATGTTAATTGTTCCTCAAAATTACCACACAAAAATACACCATTACCTGCCTTATGATAATCAAGAACTGATCTAACTTCTTCAACAGACAGCTTTACCTTATGACTAGAGATAACAAAACAGGAATATTGCTTTAATTTTTCTACTGTTATCTCATCCTCTAACGTATCTACAGAATATCCTTCTTCGATTAGTTCATTCATCAAAGCTCCTAAGTAATCTTCTTCGTGTCCCTGATCAAACAGAATTTTTCCTATAACCTTGGTCATTTACCTCGCAGTACTCCAGAACTATTGAATTAAAACAATAAAAATAAATACCTTTGGGCAGCGTGCGCAAAACAGAAGATTAAATCCAGAAATATTTTTGTTAGCGTCTTTAGGCGCGCAACCATTCCACGCGAGGTGATATCCTAGAAAAACGGCAGTTTCCATTTTCGTTTTTTCTTAATCCATTTTTGTGGGTCTTTCTTATCTCGATACGCCCCACAATTTGGACACATATTGTCATACTTTGCAATTGGAGTATCACAAAATGGACAAACCGTCTTAACCCAAACATTCCTGTCACCTTCTCTCCTGTATGCCCCACATTTTGGGCATACATCTACATCACTTGAAATTGAGGCATCACAAAATGGACATGCTTCCTTTATCCATGTTTTTTTATCCGTAACATCTCGATACGCCCCACAATTTGGACATGCATCGTCATACTTAGTAATTGGAGTGTTACAAAATGGGCATTCAGCCTTAACCCAATCATTCTTGTCATCTTCTTTCCTATATGCTTCACATATAGGACATATATCGATATTATCGGAAACTGGAGTGTTGCACCAAGGGCATGAACCAGTCATTTTAGCAACCCCTGCTTCAGCGCGGTAAATTCTCGTAGAATCGTCTATCTGGAAACCGCAAAACCTACAAAACCTTGCTCCTTGACGGGAAGTCTTGCCACAACGCGGACAAAGCACCAACGCGTCTACCCCAATTAATAAACCCTCTTTGGCTACTGTTTATAACTTTTTGATCTATTCATGGTACCATTAAGCTGAGTAGTAATCATGCAACCAAAGAAGGTGCCGACTAAGTCTAGTTACACCGTGTTTAAAGAGACCGAGTGGTGTGTGGCGGGCATACGCGCGCGCATCTTTTTGCTTTCAAGAAGGTTAAATAGCCCAAATTGTGGAACTAAGATTAGAGATGAGAAGCTACTCGATCCGCAACGAAGGATGTAGGGGAAACGAAAGTTGCCTACTTGTTGCAATTGTGGGAGAAGCAATTCGGGAAATGCCAAGTTTTGTATGCACTGTGGAACTGCTCTAAATGGTACAAGAATCTATGCTTCCGAAGACTCCACTAGAATATACGAACCAGTTGGAAATCAAAGCCGCTCACCTTCTCTGCCACCGATCAAATCTAGCGTTGGTTATGAGTGCTCGTTTTGTCATAGTCCAATGTCGGAATGGGAAGACCATTGTCCAAATTGTGGAGCGGATGTCATTAAGAAAGCCGGTGACAGATGGACTTTTAAAGATTACAAGTGTTCATTTTGTGGTTCAAGGTTTAATCCATACAAGGATGATTTGTGTCCAAGCTGTGGAGAAGAGATTCACGGTTCACATGGAGACTTCCATGTTGTTCGTAAAGCAATTGAATCCTACGTAGTTCCTGAGCCGAATGAATTTTACATAGCGCCTGAGCTATATGAAACACCCTCAAGTTATGGTGAGGACACTAGTATTAACGACGAAATGGCTGGGTACTGTGACAGATGCGGGGAATGGTCAGAATGGCTGAAGTTGGTTGGAGGCGATTTTCTCTGTCTTGACTGCCGCGCTGAAGGAGATGACGAGGAGGACTACGAGGAGGACGACGAAGATGAAGATGATGATTACGAAGACGACGATGATGATTGGGAAGATGAAGATGATTACTAAAAAACGCAGGCTAGCCTGTTCATCTTGTGCGCGTACATCCGCGCGCTGTTTGATATATCTTATTGGATTCAAGACCTTCATAGTAATAGACCCTCACTTTTTACACGCATGCATACATTATATAGGTCGCAGACGGTAAACAAAACCCATTTTCGGGTGAGAATGCTGCATCTCCAAAGGACGCGAACAAATGCTTATTATTGCGAAGAGCGCCTTGGAAAACACTGGGGAAGAGAAACTTGCTTGCTGATGATAAAGGGACAAGGATCTACAGTACCCGAAGTTGTCCGCATTGCGGTCGAGTTGACTTTGCCAATGCGAAATTTTGCTCTGGATGTGGTCATGAGTTAGCCGAGCAAACCCGTGGTGGTTTCGATGAAGATGGAGTTAAAGAAGAACTTAGAGAGTTAAAAGAAATCTACAGGGGTGTTTTCAAGCGCGCGAGCGCGGGAGACCCAAAACCGGGTTACTCATTAAGGATTTGGGAACCATTCAACGATTTCGGTAGATTGGAAAGAACGGCAAAACAGGTAGGAGAATTGTATGGTAGCAGACCCGAGATAGAAGGAAGGTTAAAACTTCTTCGAAGAGATCTGAAAGATCTGGATACGCAAAGTATTCACGATGAATGGTCACGTGCTAAGAAAGAACTTGACGAATGCACGAAAAGAGTTGACTTCTATTACAAGTCTGGTCGTCTAACAGAGTTCTATCGGGAAAAACATAAATTCGATGCCATGGAGATCGAATTTAGGAATTATTTGTTTCCTATGGCGGAAGATTTTAATAATGATGTGAAAAAGTTTATCCAATCCGTACTAAACTTTTGTGAGTTCTTGGAAAAGAAAGTGAGTAGGTGAAGCCACGGTTCTAATTGTGTGGCTGTAACGAAAATTGTTGGTTTCAACCTGTATTGCGCGCACGCAAGGAACAAGGGTCTACGGTACAGTGGTGTGTCCCGAATGTGGGGAAAACAATCCTCGTACTGCAAAGTATTGTGCAAGTTGCGGCCACGCGCTTAGTGGTTCTCCTGTATCCAAGCATACTAAAAAAATCGAAAGCTTCTGGAAGGGGGTTGCAGATAGAAAGCGTTAAGGAAGGTATTTCTAAGGCTTTTTCATTTGCGCTTGCTATTGGGTGGAGTTTTTCTTTGTCTTTCAGTAGTGGGGTATATAGATTTTTTGTTCCTTTGGGTTCGGTGTCGTTTTTTGTGTCCACTATTTTGTTTTTGTATCTTTTCGCTCCCGTAGCGATTTGGAGTAGATTGATAAAAAAGAAAAACTACGGCACTATTTGTGTTTGTGTTCTGGTTCATTTTGAGTTTGTATGTTGCAATGAGTACATACGTTTGGTGTCAGGTTTGGGGTTCATGGAGTCGTTGGCGATTATGGTTTTTGCATTGATCATTTGTGTGTTGACATTTGTTTTCGTGAATTGGATGTTTTTTGATTTTCCATAGATTGCGATGTGTTATCGGATGCGTTCCAATTTTCGCCACGGATAAGGCAAGATAGACTCATAGGCGTTTGCCACATTTCCCGCAGTAATCATTCCTAGGATTATTGACGAACCCACAATTTCCGCATCTTATTTCACCAGAAGGAAGTTTGAAGGATGCTGTCGTCTGCTTCGTGGTTGATAGGCTATATACTTTTGTTTCATCTTTTAACAATTTATATTTGTGAGATAATGGTTTACTTCTTCTTTTGGGTACCTGTCTCCTCGGAGGAACTCTTTTTCCTGTTGGTGGATATGCTGGAATTTGGGTTGCCTTCTTTTGATGCAAAACTAACGGTTGTAAAAGAATAAATGATATGCAAACCACACCAAAAGCTATCTGAAGCAACTCAAATGTCTCCGAATAATCTTAGAGGTCATACCATTTGCTATGAAACATAGGAGCCAAGCCGTTCAAAAACATAGCTGCAACAAGGAAAAAGCAACCCAAGATCTGGAAACCTAATCTTTTTTGAGTAGCCACCACGGTCACTCCAACGCCCCAACCAGTCCAGATTACACCAAGAAACCATAACAAGTCAGCTTGGTTGTAGTTAAGCGGAAAAATACTGATCCACAAAAAGTAGATGCCCGTGACGCCTATTCCAAACAAAGCTATATTATTGGTCAAATATTACCTCCCGTCTAAACTCAGTGAACGCTTGCGCGGATAGTTCGTAGTCATCAGTGGTTTCTAAGTAGCCCAAACGGACAGCGTCCAGTTGTATGTTCCTACCGGAATGTCTTGGTCTAAGGTTATTCTGTAATCTTCATGTATGTAAGATCCGGCGCTAATACCCGTGCCATTGGTAAACCACGATTCTGTTATCTTATCAGTGACCGACGATAAGGTTGAGGTCCAATATACGTATGCCGTGCCAGTGCCCTCATTTTTTATGTACATATAGTCATACAGTGTTTGGGCACCTTTCGTTACGGTTCCAAAGTCAATGCGTTCGACAGGGTCGGATCCACCTGAATCCCAGTAGACCCCAATTAACGTCGCTTGCACCACTATTCCTACCGGCGCACTCCAGTTAACTATAATCGCATTGACGCCCACAGTTAGCAACAGCATAACTGCTATCACTAGAATGAAGGTTTTTATCTCTCTTTGCATAAGGACTCATTAATCATAATCCTTTTATTTAATTTTTTCTACTTCTAACACAATTGAGAGATAATTCATGGATAAACTTGCAGTTACTTGGTTAAGATTGGGAGTTACGGGAGTAATTATCGTGAATCTGGTTAACTTTGGGGTTTCGTTCTTGTTCGGAACTTTACATGCATATCTGAACTTGGTCGCAGGAATGTCTCTCGTATTAACTGCTGTTGTCATCCTGACCGCACGGGCACTTTACTCTCGCGTTAGAATGAAGGTGGCGTTTCCGCCCTCAGTCCCACCAAAGATAAAGCCTAAGCGCATCAAGCGAGTTGCGAAGAAAACAGACGAAACCGTGATTTACGGTCAACCAAGCATAGGTGGTGCCGCTTCTTCTCTTAGGCTACCTTCGGGAGAAATCAGATGCGGGAATTGCGGAGTCATAAACAATCCCAAAGCAAAGCATTGCAAGAATTGTGGATCTACATTGTAACAGCGTGCGCAAGTCCAGTCGTTGCAAAGCGTCCTTCAAGAGGTGCAATAAAGGCTTTTTTGCGTGCCAAATTTTTTGTCGGTTGAATTACAACTAAGCTTCACTTCTTGTAGGTTTGCCATAGATTCTTGTTTCATTAGAGCCCGTGTGAGAGATTTCTGGTGGAGTTGAATTGATAATCGTTACCCAGTATGATCTTCCGTCATCGCCTTGTCCCTCCATTGTCACAAGAAATTCTTTAGCTACTGGTTCGTCGTAGACTCCTTCAACTTGATACGGATTAGATATTATTACTCCAAGAACAAAAATTCTAACTTGTTTTTGTCCAAACCTCAATTTTCCAGTCTCCTCGTTTCGTATGACTATTTCTAACCCTTTCTTTCCATCGATCCTGATGTTTCTTCGCATTCCCAGCATCACAAATTCTTTAACCGTATGTCACACCCCTTCGCGCATGTCTAAATGAAGATGAGAGTCTTATTCCTTAAGTTCTGCACCACAAATAAAACAATGCTCTGCTGAAGGTTCGTTGGGCTGACCGCATCTGGGACACCATTTGTGCTCGCGCGCTTCGGAAGCGATATCTGGCACTAGTTCATGTTCTAAAGCCCTCACTACCGGGTGTGTCGGGGGGCCTTCCTCTATTACTTCTCCAGCCTCTGGCACCTCTATTGGTCCTATAACAACTACTGAAATGTTGTCTCTTCCTCCTCTCTTGTTGGCAAGGTTAACGAGTTCATCACAAGCATCCTGCAATCTCTCTGAATCGAGCACCATACGCATTATTTCTTGATCTTCCACCTCGTTAACGAGACCGTCACAACACAATAATACGTAATCTCCCTCCTCAAGCGTTTTACAGAACACATCTACCTCTAACTTTGAACCAACGCCAATTGCCCTCGTAATGACATTCTTCTGCGGATGATTCCTGGCTTCCTCGGGGGTAATTTCTTCTTTATCAAGGAGCCCTTGAACCAAAGAGTGATCCTTTGTGATCTGGGTTATCTTGTTCTTTATGACATAAACCCTCGTATCCCCGACATGTCCAACATAAAGTTGGGCGCCATCAATAACCACAGCGCTGGCTGTGGTTCCCATCCCAATGCATTCAGGATGACCAAGAGCGTGATCCATAATCTTTTCGTTAGCTTTCCGGAAGCTTTCCCGCAAAGCTTCTTGAAAATCTTTCCCTTCGACACGTTTATCTAACAGAAGCGGCAAAATATTTTCTGATATAGTCTTCGTGGCCAAATGACTTGCCACTTCTCCCTTGCTGTAACCACCCATCCCATCAGCCACTACAGCAAAGATCTTCTTCACGTCTCTAGACTCATAGAAACCGGAAAAGTCGATCACAGCAATACTATCCTCATCAAGAGAACGAATTCTGCCAACGTCTGACTTATATCCCACCTGCATTGGTTCAGCGTAGGTGATACGCTCAGGTTTCTCCTCAACTTCTTCCGGGGGCTTTTTCTTCATTTTCGTTTTTTTCTTGTCCTTCTTTTTCGACAATACTTTTTTGAAAACAGGTCCGACCACTGGGAAATCACTGAAGCCACCATCGCGCGAATGATGAGCCATTAGGCTTACCTCGGCTTTTGGAACTTGAACGTTGCGTAGGGACCTAGAACGTCGTCATAACATAATGCAACAAGGTCATTGTCTTGTAATGCCCATGGACTTTTCGGAGATAGTTTCTTGTACTGAGCCTTGCCGTACTGATCTGTATATACGATATACGTTCCATTTACGCTATTCAAGTCCTCTATCCAATATTGACCTCCACGTGAATATATCCTAGCGTGGTGTCTTGAAATGAAAGGCCCTCGGGGATCAGGATCGGGGAACTTAATATCAGAGTCGTCTGCACGACCCAATATTGCCTCGTTTGAAATCGTATACCTATCGTTTCCATATATTATACAGGCCTCAGAAGGGATAATGGGCGGGATCCGCATAATATCATTTTTCATTTCCTCAACTGTTTGATACCTTCTATTTGGATCCATGTCCATAGCCTTCATTACTACGTCTGAGAGCCTTTTGGCGGTCGGATTTAGGTCACATGGCCTTCTAAGTTGACCGCTACTCGTTACACAGTATGCAGGAGGTTTTCCGGTAAGCAAAAAAAAGAGAGTAGCTCCGGTGGAATAAATGTCAGATTGAAAAGTTGCAATCCCTCCATACTGTTGTTCCGGAGCCGTCCAACCACCAGTTTTATATACGACGGTACCTCCGACTCCTCCCATCTGAATGTAATAGTGCTTTGCAGTTCCAAAGTCTATCAGTTTAAGATGGGTGCGCTGAGCTACCATAATATTTTTCGGATTGAGATCTCGATGTATAACATTTCGCGGCGGCTGATGCATGTAGATCAACGCGTCCAATACCTGCAAAATGTAATCTTCTGCTTCACGTTCATCTGACATTTTATTCAAGAAAACTTCGTACATTCCCTCACCATCTACATACTCTACAATTAGGTAAACTACGTTTCCTTCGGTTCGACGATCGATATATCTCACAATGTGTTTGTGATGAAGTTTCTCTAGAATGTCTGCTTCAACCTTCAATTTTTCAATGTTGTATTTCACTTGATCGCTTGGGCAGCCTGTGAGCCTAGGTTCCTTTATTGTAACTAGATTTCCATGACCGTCGTTTGCCAAGTGTATGATACCCATTCCGCCCTCGCTGAGTTTCCGTCGAACAGTGTAAGATCCCTTTTGACCCCAAATGGTCGTGCCGGGGGTCAGCAAAGAAAAAACCTACTTTTTCACGTTAAATTGCAATTCGACAGTATCGGCAGCCAGTATCTTATCGTTGTCCTTGAGCTCTTTCTTTCCAGCTCCCTTTATTTCATCGCCGTTCAACTTTGTGCCATTAGAACTATCCTTCCACTCTCCTTCCTCTTGCCCTCCATCTTGAATGAAAAATTTGTCATTTTCTTTGAAAACGGTGAACTGTTTCCTTGAAATATATTTGTAATCAGACTCGTGAATATACTTGGCGAAGTCTTGCCTGCCGAAAGATTTAGTGGTTTCGCTTACATCGAAGGTCCCTGCTTTGAAGGTCAAGCTATACATTACACTAGGAGGTGCAGGGGTAGGGGTTGGTGTTGGTGACGGAGCAACAGGAGGTGGTGGCGGAGTAACGGGAGCGGGCGCCGCCTGCAGTTTGAATCCACAGTTCTCACAGAAGAGGGAGTCCGGTGGGTTGTCATTTCCACATTGTGGACATTTAATAGTCATTTTTACCACCATCTATTTTCTGATTATAGTTGCCTCTCCTTTTAATCTTTTTTTGTCTTCCTCTGTCAGTTTTCCTTTCAGCATAGTTTGCTCTGTAACCCGTATTACTGTATCGCCCATTGTTGTCAGGAACCTATCTTGTCTTACAACAGTCGCCGCGTTGGGGTCTTTCATGACCGTTTCCATGAGAATCTGAGCTTGCTTCGCAACAGTCGGATCGCCGACGCCTTTTCTGGCGAGTACTGTGGCCTTGGTCATCATAAGTAACGTTCTCGGGTATGGATCACTTTCTATGCTCCAGCGTGACTGGTCCTGAGTAGATTCAACAACCACATCTTTGGTCAGTTCAATCTGTGGTGCTACGAGCGTTATCTTGGCTATTCTCCACGTTCCCTCGGGTTTAGGAGGAACATGAACGTTGAAAACCATTCTGTATGTTTGGCCTACGCGCACATCCTCAAGCGGTATGGTGTAGTCATTTCCTTCCCTTCTAAAGTCTCGCTCGGTCATTTCTGTAACCATAGTCCCGACTCGATAAATATTAGATAACTCTGCGCCAGACATAAGGCGCGCGTGTAGTTCCGGCCTGATAAGCATCACAGTTTTCATCTCAGTCAACTCATCAGCAAATATGTCAGGCAAACGGCTAACGTCCGTAATATGATACCACTTCCCACCAGATGTGGCAGCAATTGCAGTCAGCAAATCTTCGTTATAATCATCCCCAATGCCCAGCGTTGTAATTGAAATGCCGCTGTTTCTGATTTCTTTGCTAAGACCTTCGAAAGAGGTTTCATCGGTTGGGCCTTTGGTGGGCTGTCCGTCAGTCAAGAGAATAAGGCGACTCACACCGAGTTCCTTGACAGCTGTGGGAGGGGCCGTCGTCGGAGAGGGTGTGGGTGAAGGTTTTCGACCGAACCATTTTTTGAAGCCTTCGACAACGCCTGATCCGGAAACTAGCGCAGTGGCACCACCGATACCTTCGCCAAGTAATTCATTATGTGCTCTTTTCATGCCGTCATACATAGCAGTAAGAGTACCCGATTTCATTCGTCTTATTCTCTCCTGAATCTCGTTTTTGTTTTCCGCCCTTTGCCTCGAAACCGTCACATCAGCCTGCCCTGCGAACCGAACCACAGATATGTAGTCTGATGGTCGTAACGAACCTATAATCTGCATGGCCGCTCTCTTCGCGGTTTCTAGTTTTTCATCAGCCATCGAAGCGCTACAGTCTATTGCTAAACACACGTTAAGAATATTAGGGATTATCGCTTCCGGAAACTCTTTAACTTCCTTTGCTTGGACATCTGCACTCAAGAAGACTACTGCCTTTCTCCCTGCTCTTAAATAACTTCTGTTAATTCTACAATCAACGCTTAGTGGACCTGAAGACATCTTTAATAACCGTTTGCTAATATTTCTGGTTCATTGACTTAAAGTTTGTGACTCAGCCAACATGCGCGCGCATTGAACTTAAAGATAAGAAAAAAATCTTAAAGTGCAAAAACCACAGTATGCTTTCTGCATCAGACGCAAAAACAAGGGAGGTGTCATGTTTGGGTAGGAAACAGCTTATAGATGATCAAGTATGTTGCAAAAATGGGTGTGCAAGATATGCCTCTCTTTGTATTGGGTTCATGTCCGAACCTCGGCGTCGAGTACGCACAGAAAAAGGGGGAGTTTGCGGGGGATATCTCCACTAACGGTTAAAAGCGGATTTTTAGGCAATTTTCCGGCTTTTGTGGGTCTATTCTCATCGGTTACTTGCGTTTTCTGAAGAACACTAACCCATGCATGCATCTTCCCGTTTTTCCATATGCCGTGTGCTCGTGCATGTTGTTTAGTATTCTAC
>Ga0209636_10002675_pt1 | contig 18188 bp, 22 predicted proteins | sample DeeMarSWOR152_54_FD_187464 | JGI IMG/M metagenome (GOLD analysis project Ga0209636, IMG submission 187464) | Marine sediment microbial communities from White Oak River estuary, North Carolina - WOR-1-52-54 (SPAdes) (version 2) | ecosystem: Environmental > Aquatic > Marine > Intertidal zone >... | reverse complement strand
GTATAAGTAAATTTTGTTGTTTTGAATCGCAGTTTTGCCACCTAGAGCACCCCCCAGCTTGTTGGTTCGCCAGGTACAAACGCGGTTCTTGTTTTCTTCTCGAATGCGTCTAGTTTCGAGAATTTTCCTGTCAGGCCCCGCCCATGATTCACGCCGCCGCAGCGGCGTATACATTCTTCTTCTTTGGCGTTCCAGCAGCTTTCGCAGCAGATCCCATCAAAGGGTCCTGGGTGTTTACGGCCATTTCCATTTCTTTTTCCATTTTTCTTTACGGAAACTTTTTCTCCAAACAAGCTGAGTTGAGTCCGCAACTTGTCTAGGTCATTCAAACTATTAGGAAACTCCATTTTTTCCATTCCAACCACCCATTATTCTACTTTTGTTCTACTTAGCAGTACATAAAAGTTATATATAAGGGTTTCTACCTCATAGAATTAGTAAGGTGTTAGTATGCCCGTCAAGTTTAAACGTAAGGTCTTTACATCTGGTGGATCATTGAGAATAAATATTCCAAAGGCAATTGCGGATACCTTAGAAATAACAGAAGGATCCTTCGTGGAAATGTGGTTAAATAATAGCCATATTGTGATACGGGCCTATATGAAAGAAACGAAAAAAGAAACGTAACTAATTGTTCACTCTCAATACCACAGTATACGAAACCTTTTATGAAAACATTTTTAGATCATTCTCGATGCCTACCTTTTTGAGTATTGCACTCTTGAAATGTGGTTGACGATTTGACGTGTTGGCTATTTGATCTGGATCAGCGTTAAGTTCAACCGCTAATCCTCCACTCAGGGCAATGGTGGCTAAGATAAAGAGAAACAAGAAACCGGTCAATCGCTTGATACCTATTTCTGAGAGCATTTTTTTACCTTCTTATACCAATGAACTTACTAATTTGAAGCTTGATTTCTTCTTCATGACCCACTAGTAGATGCCCACCAGTATCATACGTTAGAAGATTGCTATTCTTTATTTTTCTAGCAAGTGTTCTTGCTCCTTCAATAACGGAAATACGAGCCTAAGGTAGCAGAGTTTAAGGAGAAGAAATATTTGCATGTCGATCCGGTGTGTGGTATGAAAGTTAAACCGGAAGAGGCTTACAGCAAAATCGAACATGAAGGATATATTATTCATTTCTGTTCAAAGGACTGCGAAGAAAAATTCAAGAAAAATCCAAAAAAATATCTGTCAAAGATAAAAAAAAGGAGGTCTATTAAACACGAACACCATCCTTAATGCAGAGGGAGTGTAGTTACGTAACTTCGTCAGGAAATCCTTCGTATTCGATAACACCTAGTTGTTTGCTAAAATCTCTTAGTGCAATGTAGTATAACATAATAGATTAAATTATGTTATAAGTTACACGAAGAGGAGTAAAAGCAACCTGTGGTATTCATTTTGAAGAACTGAGTTGAACAAACTTTATCCGAACAAAACCTTTAAGGCTAAGAAATTTAAAAACCCATAAAAATAAAAGCACATAAAAAAGAGGGGATTTGCGGGAGATTTCGGGTGATGTCTCCACCGTGTCTACGATATATGTTTATCGCAGGTAATTTTGAGCTTAGATGAAACCCATTCGCTGTAGATATCATCTCTCATTTCAAATAAAATGTTAATTTTTCGTCTGACATATATTCAGTTTTATGAATGTTTTTTACAAAATGCCCTACTGGCATACGTTAGTAATCTTTCCTATGTGAAATCTTTATAAAAGGTAATTTATGTAAATTTTTTCACAGGACGCTTAAGTTTAACGAGAACAAGTTTGTTTCATAGGTGGATGATAGCGTGATCTCTATCCCTTGGAGCTACGTTAAGTCTTGGAACTGTATTGCTTGCGGTCTTTGCTGTAGAGGGTATAACGTAGTCCTCGGGTTTAACGAATGGGTTAACATCGTTCGAACCTATGGGGTTGGGGTTACCGAGCCTAGTATAAACAAATTCTACTTGAAGAAAAAGGGTGATGATACCTGTGTTTTCTTGTACAAGCACTTTGATACTTGGCTGTGTGGACTGCAACACATGAAGCCCAAGGCATGCAAGCTCTGGCCCTTCAAAATTCAGTACAAACCCAAGTTTGGTAGACCCAACGAAGCCTCTTACACGTATGGGGGACAGAAATTTTTCATTTACGTGGATCCATCGTGCATAGGAATACAATGGGGAACCCCAACAAGAGAGTTCGCATATACGACAATACCAGAACTAGTTGAAATCGCTTTGGCGTTGCGGAAAAAACAATTTTATAGCACTGCAAACTTGAACAGTTATTCTCCTTACGGATTAAGATTCATAAGGCGTAAAAAACAGCGACTAATTTATTTTTGGTCTTGGAACGAATACTCAACTCTTGAAGGCATGTGAATTAAAAGCAATCTATATGAGAGAAGGACCCCGAGTCAAGTTGGGGTTCAGAAAATATGTAAGATCGCTAGGACGATGAATTATTTCTACACCTCCAATTCCGTCATATCTTGATTTATGAAAAACATCTTTGAAATAAAATAGCGCGCGCTCACGTGAATCAGCCCGTCGGTCCCCGAGTTGGTAAGTATCGAGTGAACCTAAGCGATCTCAACGCCATAGGCGCAAACTCCATTCTTAATGCTGTGGCAGAGGCTGACATAGTTGTTGTGGACGAAATAGGCCCTATGGAATTGTTTTCACACGCCTTTAAGGAAGCGGTGTTCCAATCAGTTATGAGCAACAAGCCGATGATGGGAACCATCCATTACAGGGCAAGAGATCCGCTCATCGCCGCCATTATAACAAGAAAGGATTCGGAGATTCTTGAGGTAACATGCGAGAATAGAGAAAACCTCCATAATACTCTCATCAGTAGGATCGTTCAATATCTACAAAGGTTATCTTGAGCCTTTGGGTTAATCATTAACGAAGAAGGTTGTAAGAATGCGAGTGGTAGGAGTTGACGACGCTGGCCGCGGTCCGGTGATTGGTCCCCTCGTTATTGCAGGTGTTTTGTTGGATGAAGCAGACTTACCTAGACTTGTAGATTTAGGCGTGAGGGACTCCAAGCTTCTTTCTCCTCGTAGACGACAACGACTTGCTGGAGAGATTAGGAGGCTGGCTCTCCAATGTCAGGTCATAAGGTTAGCTCCTGTCGAAATTGACCAAGTAGTTAGGTTTGGAAGAAAACTTCACAAACTCAATCGGCTTGAGGCTCAAACAATGGCCCAGGTGATAACCATTCTTAAACCTGACATAGTGTATGTGGATGCATCAGACGTGCTAGCCAACCGTTTTAAACAGCACATTGCCGAAAGCCTACCCTTTAAGGTTCAAATAATCTCTGAGCACAAAGCAGACGTCAAATACCCTATCGTCTCGGCAGCCTCAATCATAGCTAAGGTGGAGCGAGACAAAGCAATCTCTAGGCTACAAGTAAAACACGGGGAAACGGGCTCCGGTTACGCATCCGACCCTAAAACCATCAAATTTTTAGAAAATTGGATAAAAAGGTTTGGGTCATACCCAGATTTTGTACGTAAGTCATGGAAACCAGCGAAAAGGTTGAAAAAGGAGGCTAAGGCTAAACAATCAAAGTTGGATTAAACTCCATTCCGCCTTAATTTGTTAAGTTCAATCCCATTTCTTTTGCATATTAGCAAATCGAGGTGTTCTGGCCCATTAGCTGCTTCGTTTGCTTGAATGTGTTACTTTTGTAGAAAATGATTTGTTACTTTATGTAGGGTACTTTTATTTTTTCTTTTGCCTTTTCGATTGATTCTTTTTGTGTTTCAGGCTCTCTTATTGTCAAGTCCCCTTGGTCACGCGAAGTTATTTGACAGTCATATTTTATAAAGGGTTGTGTTAGTTCAGAAAGATTTTTGCTTAATTTGTTAAGTTCTTTAAGGGAAAATCCTGCTATAATGTCTGGATAGTTGATCTATTCAATCCAGCCGGATACGCTGCGATGTAGGGCATAGAGAGTAAACCTGATTGTTCGCACCAAGTCCAGGCGGTCTCGTCCTTGAACATCTTCAAGTTTCTTTATCTGATTTAAGTTTCTTTCGCAATCTTGAACCCAACGTCTATTCAAAGGATCAACTCCAATATGACCCATGGAATAATTAAACTATGAAGCTTCCTTAAATATGAGAGACCGTTTTACCTAACACCTCTATAGTAGATTAGTGAGTCTTGATCTGGTTAAAAAAGGCTTAAATAACATTGTTATAATATAATCAATCAGGTGAAGGATTGTTGAAAAATAGAGTCGAGAAGGCTATTGAAGAACTAAGGCCCCGTTTACAGGCTGACGGTGGAGACATCGAACTAGCAGATGTAGATGAGGAGAAGGGCGTAGTTAAGGTTAGGTTTAAAGGAGCATGCGCTGGTTGCCCCATGTCTCAAATGACACTTCAACTGGGAGTAAAAACATTCCTAAAGAAAAAAATACCTGAAATCAAGTGGGTTGAGGCTATCTAGGAATTCTATTGAAAAATTCTATTTCCTCCTCTAGTTTTTTCAAGGTAGTTTGACCTAAATTTTTCCTTCTCCAAAAGTGAGCTCTTCCGTTCTACTCCATAACCTATCAATTTCGATCTCGCTTGTCTAGACTTATCGGATCCATGTCTCCAGCCCACTGGAGGAGCTTTTTTACGCGCAAAAAAAAAGCTTCACAGGAGTACAGTTCTTGGAGGCTAACCATCAGAAAAAAACTTTCCAATAGGCTCACCTTTAAATATTTAATTCCTAAACCAATAACAAAGACCAACGTTTCGAAAGGCTTTCTAATATGGTCCGTTCTAAAGCTATTGAGGGCATTTGAAATGGTTGATGAACGTGTTAGGAAGATAGCTGAGCTTCTGGTTGACTACTCCGCTCAGGTCAGGAAAGGGGACCGTGTTCTGATTCGCGCTGACACACCTACCAAGGACCTCGCCCTAGAGGTTTACCGATTTGCTCTCCTTCGAGGAGCCTACCCATGGATTCGAGTGGAACTTTCTGGTCAGGCATACATCTTCTACAAATATGCGGACGACAACCAGCTAAGCTTCTTCCCAGAACATGAACTCGCTGAGATCAAGAATACGGATGTCTATTTTGCTCTACGGGCACCGATAAACGTTAGGGAGTTGTCCAATATTGACCCGAATGTAATAAGTACTCGGTTAAGAGTTTTGAAGCCCATACGAGACTGGAGAGTGGAAAGAACAAGGTGGGTTGTCTTTTACTATCCAACTGAGGGATTAGCCCAAGAGGCTGGAATGTCCCTCCAAGATTTCGAGGACTTCGTTTTCACCGCCTGCCTAATAGACTGGAAGGAAATATCGCAGAGGCTTAGAAGGATCAAGGAGGTCTTAGACGCAACTGACAAAGTTAAAATCATAAACCCAGACACCGAACTTGAGTTCAGCGTTAAGGGTAGAAATGCAGCTGTTGCCGTTGGAAAGAGGAACATGCCTGACGGAGAACTTTACACTAGCGTTGTAGAGGAGAGTGTTGACGGCTACATACATTTTGACATACCTACCGTACATCTCGGAAACGTAGTGGAAGAAATTGAGCTAAAGTTTAAACAGGGAGTGGTGGTGGATGCTAAGGCAGTAAGGAACCAAGCTTTTCTTAAGAAGATGCTCACTACCGACGAGGGTTCTAAGCGAATCGGAGAGTTTGGTATAGGTCTCAACTACAGTATCACAAGGGCAGTTAAGAACACACTCTTCGACGAAAAGATGGGTGGAACAATACACTTGGCTTTAGGAAGGGGCTACAAGGTGACTCTAAGCCAAAACGAGTCAGCAATCCACTGGGATATGATTAAAGACCTTCGGAAAGGGGGAGAAATCTATTTCGACGGGAAGCTCCTGATGAAAGACGGAAATTGGCTTATTGAGGAAACATAGTTTCCTCTAAGCGAAAAGTTATTTGAAAATGTTAACTTATGAGGTGTTAAAGGATGAAGTCTTCATATCCAACAGATTTGGAAGGAGTTGACGAGGTTTTTTATGGAGAGCATACTCGCAACGGAGGGGAACATGACAGAGCTAGAAGACTATTAAACGACTTGACGAACTTGGACCCCTCAAGATTAAGCCACCTATAGAACTTAATGTTGTCTTTTTTACACAAAGGCAAGATTGTGGTTTTTTGCACTTTCTTGGGAAACAACTCAAGGTTTTCCCATTAAAGTGAAGGATGCTACTGCAAATACCAAAACTCCAACGATTATAAGAACTAGGAACATCGTTTGCGGCATCCCCATGATAAAGTGTTCAATGTCATAGTTTAAAGTGATCATTTTTCCTTCAGTTGAATGCAAGTTGTCAAAGTGTAGGACATAGGTACCTGCCATTTTTGTCAAGAAGGAAAGGCTCTTTTGACCGACCCTCTCATAGCGTAAAATGATGCCTCCGTTGGGGTCTGTAACGTAGAAGTTTAACTCGTTAGTTGACTCTCCAAGAACCGAGAAGCTTACTGAAACCCTGTCATTCTCATGAAGGCTCAGGGATCTGGTAACTTCACTTTCCGGATTGACCGCAAAGTTCTCAGTCGTCGCATATACACTGCCAGTAACTAAGCTAGTCAAGACTACAAAAAGAATCGGAAGAAGAACGATATTTCCAAGTCGCATCACAGCTTCCTTTTCCCATGCTAACTCATGTAGCGTCTCCTCTTGAAAAGATTATGAATCCCGAATTCACGTTGAAAATTCACAACTTCATAAAGGTTTGCTCAGAATATACTCGTACTCGCTTCCATATTTATACAATATCCTCTAGAACGATCAGGAATGTTTAATGTTTACTTTTTTTATAATATAAATTGGAAGTTCATAAATTTTTTACGAGAACGCGGCGATAAACAGACGTATTCAATGAAAGTGGTAATGGTATGGATAAAGAACATAAGGAATTCTTCCAGATCTGGCTGAGCTGGCTTTTAGGCACCGCAGTAGGCTCTTTGATCAGCGCCATATTTTTTGATGCTGTCGCTCTGGAAGTCTTTCTCCTATGCGCTTTGATCGGCCATTTCCTATTTAGGCATCTAATCAAAAAGCGGGAGCCTCAGCCAGTTCTGGTCTAGTTTGACGATTGTTGTTGACTTTTCTATGGCGTCTTTAGACAATGGGCTCCTCCAATCTTATTGTGAAAGCAGGTTTCTCTCCCTGTGTGGCAAACGTTTCCCTTTTGTTTGACGAGATAGAGAAGCGCATCGTAGTCACAGTCGACCAGTATCTCTCTGACTCTTTGAACGTTTCCCGAAGTTTCGCCCTTCATCCAAAGTTTTCCCCTCGACCTGCTCCAGTAGTGTGCATAGCCGCTCTCAAGCGTCTTTTTAATCGCTTCCTGGTTTACGTATGCCAGCATAAGCACGTTCTTTGACTCATAGTCTTGAGCAACTACAGGAATCAGTCCGTTTCCCTTGCTGAAATCGAGATTTTGAACATTAAGAGTTTTCAAAGTCTAATGGCCCCCTTTCACGCAAAAATCGCTTTATAAATGGTATCAGATACCTGTCATTATGAAAAACGGATGCTGCTAGAGTGTTGTCAACCTTCCCGTGATCCACGTCTAGGCATGGGATGATGATTTTCGCTGACGTCATCACCTCTCATCTCCCTTTCCCGATTTTTAGAGCCTCCCTCAACTCGAAAACGCCTTCATAAAGGGCTTTTCCAATAACCACACCCCAAACACCAACCTGCTTAAGAAGGGCTAAGTCCTGCAAACTGCTCACTCCTCCTGCCGCGATTACGCTGATATGTGGGTAACTACACACCTTGGCAAGCATGTCATAATCTGGTCCCTTGAGGGTTCCATCTCTCGTTATGGAAGTCACCAAGAATATTTCAGCACCAAGATGTAGAAACCTTGTTGCGGCTTCTTCTACGCTTAGCTTCGTTGTAGTTTTCCACCCTTTAACCTTCACTTTTTTGTCGTGATAGTCAAGAGCGACAACCACACGCTTGCTACCGAAGTTCATTAAAAGTTCGGCTACCCCTGAGGGCTCATTGAATGCCAATGCACCCAGAATAATGCGGTGCACCCCCATTCTTAGCAAAGTTCGGGCGGCTTCCAAGCTTCTGATTCCTCCGCCGACTTGGGTTGACAACTTAACAACCCGAACAATTTCTTCAATCACTCCAAGATTGCTTCCTCTATTCAATGCCGCGTCTAGGTCAATGATGTGGAGGGCGTCGGCCCCTTCTTTTTCCCATCTTTTCGCTACCATTACTGGGTCTCCAAAATGTTCATAAGCCTTCATAGTCTCGGGGTCGCCTCGGGTGAGTCTGACGACTCTGCTGTTCATCAGATCGACCGCTGGAATTATCTGCATCGGGTTAGATTACTCCTTTGGAGCTTGGAACAGCTTCCCTTCTTCGCGATTCGATGGTCACTGCCTGTTTGAGGGAGAGGGCAAGCGCTTTGAATATCGCCTCAGCCTTGTGGTGGTCGTTAACTCCGTACTGGACCCATAGGTGGATGTTTGCCTCTAGGGATGAGGCTAATGTTTCAAGAAAATGGTAGATGTCTTCGCAGGGCATGTCTTCGATGGTTCTTCCCTTTAACTTCAAGTCGATCTTCGCATAGGGTCTCTTAGCGAGGTCTATGGCTGAGAAGGCCAGGGAGCAGTCCATCGGGACAATGGCGTATCCAAACCTGTGTATTCCCTTTCCATCACCCAAAGCCTTCCTCAATGCTTTACCTAAACAGATTGCCGCATCCTCGACGATGTGATGTCTCAAATCCCCTTTCGCTTGTACTTTTATGTCGATTAGGCTATGGGTCGCCAACGAAGCAACCATATGGTCGAGAAAGGCTACTCCCGTTTCAATTTCTGCATTTCCTTCTGAGTCTAGGTTTATTTCTACGAAAACCTCGGTTTCTCGAGTCTTTCTGGAAATTTTCGAAGTTCTCATGCTTTTTTCTTCCCCTTTAAAGTTTTTAAAATGACTGGCAACTCGTTAACCGAAGGAAGAAGTATATTAGATTCTGCTCTGAGGAAGTTGTGCAAAACTTCTTCTTTACAATCTGAACAACTATATACACCTGCATATAGGAAGCGAGAATCTAGTTTGTTGGCTTCTTTAACCATAATTGCATCCTCCATAGAATCTCCAACATACAAGGCGAAATTGAAGGGTTCTAACTCCTTAGAGGATGCAAAAAGCGAAAACGGATGCGGTTTTCCCAGATTAATCGATAACCCCTTCTCACCTATTTTTTCTCGTTCAGCAGCCTCGATATCGTCCAGAAAGATTAATGCTTTGGAACTAAATTTTTCCAGCAATCCTTTTAACGTGTATTTGGCGAGCTTGAAGGATCTTCCGGACGAGATACCGAGGTTTGGTTTACTCAGTATAGAAACAAGTTGATTGAGGGTTTGTGGTAATACGATAACTTGTTCATTCTCGATGAATCCCCTTCCCTGGTAAAATCGAGGCACAAGTCTATAAACCTCTTGGAACAATTGAGGACCACAGAAAATCTCCTCAAATATCCTAGTGATAATGCTTTCGCCAACGTCGCCTGGATAGGACAGAAAATCCTTTACCGACGCGTGGTATTCGGAACAAATCAAAGAGTTGTTCTCGTGATTCACTAAGCCCTTTTCAATAGAAGCTATACCCGAGGCATCTAACTTTTCAGCGAACTCCTTTAATTTGCCCTCTAATTTGAAGACGACGGTATCCAAGCCGTGAGGGGTGTATTCATTTCTGATGCCCTCCTTGACGTAACGAAATCGTCTAAATAAATTGTTTCTGTATCGATTTGAACTCACATATTTTCTGAAGACCTCCTGAAAACTCTCTGTTAGATTGCAAAGTATGAACATTAATATGGCATAGGCTAGATCCCAATCATTGTTAAAGCCACCGCATTTCTTAAACGAGTGAATAATCGTCTTCGAAACCAGCTTTTTTGGAAAGGGAAATCCGGTAATTTCTCTGATTATGTAAGCAACTGTTTCGGGAATCGTCTTCATGTACGATTCCCTGACGTCAATGAGTACCCCGTCGCAATCAAAAATAACTGTATCGATTCTTCTTAATCTGTCAAAGCTATCCCTCAGAATGTATGCTTTCTTCCCATCAACTTCTGTTTCTAAATAGCCCTTGTTCAATTCCCTTCGTCACCCAGTGGTTATAGTGCGGTAAGTAATTTATTATTCATTTCCGGAAGCCCCACAGTCGTTCTGAGGCACTCATAAAGATGAAGAATCTTACCCACGTTCTTCACGAGAATCCCTTGTTTTAGAAGAGACTGAAAGACCTCGTTGGATGGCTTTTTTGTTTGAAAGAGCACGAAGTTTGTCTGCGAATCGAACGCAGCAACCCCCTCAATTTCATTCAACCTCCTTATGAGTCTAACTCGTTCCCTTTTTAATCGCTCAACCGCCTTATGAACAACCTCCATGTTCTCCAAAAGTTTCAGGCCCATTCTTAGCGCGATAGAATTTACGCTGTATGGCAGTTGAACCTTCCTCGACAGGGTCGTTGTGAGTTCTGGATTGGAAACCGCGTATCCAAGCCTTAAACCAGCCAAGCTGAAAGCCTTTGAAAATGTCCTTAATACGATGAGATTTTCGAGTTTTTCAACCCATCGGGCCGTGGAGTAACCGGCAAACTCCACATAAGCTTCATCTACGGCTACGAGCCCTGGGAAGCCCTCAATTAGAGATCGAACTTCTTCTATCCTGAACTGATTTGCGGTGGGATTGTTCGGGGAGCAGATGAAGAAAAGCCTCGTCTTAGCTGTGGTCTTGGATGAAATTTGTTCGATGTCTAATGAAAAGTCGTCTTTGAGTGGAACATTAATGTACCTGGCACCCTGAAGGCTTGCACTGTGTTTATATATGGAAAAAGTTGGTGTTATCGAAAGAACCTCGTTGCTTTTCCCCAGAAATAGCCGAGTAATCAAGTCTATTATTTGGTCGCTCCCGGCTCCGATAATAATGTGCTCAGGTGACAGGCTAAAATATTTGCCTAGGGCTTTTTTAAGCTCTATTTCTTCTTCTTGAGGGTAGACTCTCGGATCATATTTTTCTACAACTTCCGTGAGAAGGTTAACAAGCGTTTCTTTTGGTATGAAAAAGTTTTCGTTAGCATTGAGCTTCACGATTTCAGATGGCTTCATCCCTAATCTTCGCGCAAGACTTTCAACGGTTTCACCGATGGCGTATCCATTGAGAAATCGAACCTCATCCAACCTTTTTCTAAGCCTTCTACCCTGACTCGGCAAGTTCAAATCTTCCTTCCACGGCTAGAAAATGATTTGGCAAGTTCTCGGCTTCAGCTAGAACCTTAATGCTATTTCTGAGCCTTATCAAACCCTCCTTGGAGCACCTGACTAGGTTGACTCTTTTGACAAAATCGAGAACTGACAAACCGGAAAGGACATGCCCAAATCCACTGGTGGGGAGGACATGGTTTGTTCCAATACAATAATCGCTGGCGGAAACAGGGGCATAAGTTCCAATTAGGATCAAGCCGGCGGAGACGATCTTCTCAGCAACCTCTGCTGGTTCTTTTGTGATGACTTCGAGATGTTCAGGCGCAAATGTGTTGACGAACTTGATCATCTCGCTCATCGTCTCGCAAATGATTATAAAGCCGTGTCTTGACAGAGCGTCTGTAACGATTTTGCCTCTTATTAGCGATGGGGTCATCATTCTAAGCTCGTTGATGACGTTTTTTGCAAGCCCTTTAGAAGTGGTGACGAGTCCTGAAACGCTGTCAACGCCATGTTCTGCCTGCGAAATCATGTCTAGGGCGACGATTCGGGGATTCGCGTTTTCATCGGCTAAGACGAGTAATTCACTTGGACCTGCCGGCATGTCAATCGCCACGGAACGAGAAACCAGAACTTTTGCCATCGTAACATATTTATTTCCTGGACCTACGATTTTCCTGACGGGCCTAACTGATTCGGTTCCGTAGGCTAATGCGGCTATAGCTTGTGGGCCTCCAAGTTTATAGATTTCATCGGCTTTGCAAATGTCGGCCGCCACAAGGGTCAAGGGATTAATGACACCAATGTTGGTTGGAGGGGAGCAAACGACGACTCTGGGAACTCCAGCGATCTTAGCTGGAGTAACGGTCATAACCAATGTGCTTGGATATCTAGCGTTTCCGCCGGGTACGTAGCAGCCAACGCTTTGAATCGGATGTGGTAAACTACGCACCTCTATACCGTTATCTTCGACTGTGATGCTTACTTGTTCTAAACGGCGTTTCTCAATCGTCTCTATCCTCTCTTTCATCAACCTAAGGGCTGAGATTTGTTGCTCATTGACCTTGTCGTAAGCGTCTTCGATGTCTTCGTGAGTTGTTAGGAAGTCTTCAGCATCTAAGCTGATGTTATCGAATTTTTTGGTGAACTCAACAAGGGTAGAATCGCCTCGCTCCCTAACCTGTCTGATGATCGATTTCACGTGGGTCTTGAGCTCCCGAGTCATCCCCCAATTCATCGTTCTTCGTCCCTCAATCCATTCGGACGGTATCGTGGAAGCTTTCCAGACCTTGACTAACGGAGTTTTACCCACTCTTCTTCTCTCCTGCTGTTTCCTCGAGCGCGAGGACCTGCCTCGGCTCGTACACAACTAGCCCTTGAGCGAGTCTACGGAGTGTAGGTAAGAGCCGTAGAAAATAGTCTCTATCAATTACTGTGTTTACAGAATACCAGCCTTCAGACGATAAGGGTGATATCGTAGGCTTTTTTAGGGCAGGAAGGCTATTGAGGAGTTTCTGTAGATTTTTCTTCTTCACATTTAGGAAGATGTGGAGTTTCTTCCTTCCATCTACGACGCCTTTCAGCATGTTTAGAATGTCGTAGATTTTTTCCCTTTTCTGCTGGACTCTTAACGTCTTCTTGTTAGCAATTAGCACTGCCGTGGACTCCATGATGGTTTCTATTGCCTTCAAGTTGTTTTGTTCCAGTGTAGTGCCTGTTTCAACGAGGTCAATGATTACGTCGGCGTTTTCGGGAGGTTTAGCCTCAGTGGCTCCGAAAGAGAGAAAGATGTTGACCTTAGAGTTTCTGCCTCTTCTCCACCAGGGAGTTACCATCAATGGATCTAGGTTATTGTAGAACTCGCGGTAAATGGGGTTAGCCTTAACGTATTCAGTGGCGGTATTCAAATACTCTGTGGATATTCTAACGTCTTTCCCTTCACGCTTGAAGTTTTCTAGTAAATCAGAAAACGAGTTTATCGTGGCCCAAGGTTTGGGCACGGCGACAACGGCCTTGACCCTCCCATATTCCAAATCACTGAGAACTTCAACTTGGGCGCGGGTTTCCCTTATCCAATCCAATCCTGTGATGCCTACATCCTGCAGGCCCTCACCAACGAAAATCGGAATCTCTTGAGGCCTGAGGATTTTCAATTCAATTTCGGGGTCATTGATGGATGGTCTGTAGGTGCGTTCTTGTCCTGAGATCGTGTATCCGGCGTTCTCTAGGATTTCAAACGTCTCCTTAGCCAATGAACCTGCAGGTATAGCAAATTTTATTTTATCCACTGTTTAACACCTCAAACAAGAACTTTGGACATAAAGAAAGTGGTAGAAGTCTGAATCTTATAAGTTCGACGGTTAAGTCAAATGAAGAACGAAGACTGGAATGGAAGATTAGTTGTTCGTCGCTCAAACCGTTAAGGTTACCACTTTTAAGAATGAACACAGCGGCCTTCTGTGAATGCGATCCCTCACTTTCCACCACTAGCACTCAAACACCCTATTTTTTGTATATAAAGTTTTCTCTGAAAGGAGATATTGTTCACTTAACCGAATTTGTAAAGGCACATATCTTAGCACGCTTGGAAATCTAAATTTCTAATTCTCTTGTGATATGGTTAACGAAGGTAATCAAGATAGATATGGTAAGTACACGAGAGAATCATGCAATTTATAAACGAATGGGTGTTTTTTGATATATTGCATGTTTTGATCTTGTTCCTTGCCACTGTTTCTTGAATTTGATTTGTTTTAAGCTCGGCATCTTATGGCAAAATTAAGGGGTCGTGTGTGTGACTATAATGTAGTTTTATGGTAAAGTTGGATTGCGAAGACGAAAAACTTATTTAACCATGCCATTTTACTATGGTACACCCGAGGTTTACCTTTGAACGAAATAGTTACGCTGGCTCTGTTTTTAGCTAGTGTAATGATATCAATAGGTTTTCTTGGGAGCTATTTGTTTAAACGAACAGGCGTGCCTGACATGCTCTTTTTGATGGCTTTAGGAGTGTTTTTTGGGCCAATACTGGGCGTTTTTAATCCTGCTTCGATCATGGGTTTGGCTCCATACATAGCTGCTTTATCCTTGGTCATCATTTTGTTTGACGGAGGGTTAGCACTGAATCTTTATCAAGTTTTTTCTGAAAGCCCTAGAGCGGTGTTGCTTGCCGTGTCAAATTTTATGGCTAGTCTTATTGTGGTAGCTTTGTTTGTGACCTATATAATGCACCTTCCGTTGTTGTATGGAATTTTTTTTGGTAGCATTTTGGGTGCAAGCAGTTCCGTGGTTACAATGTCCCTTACTATGAGAATGAATGTTAGTGATAAGTGTAAGACTGTATTAAGTTTGGAGACTGCAATCGCGGATGTTTTGTGCGTAGTTATTTCTTTGGTAGTCATCGATTTAATTGTGACAGGTCACACAGATATCATGGCCCTTGGTGGGGAAATTATTAATCGATTTTCTACGGGGGCTGTTGTAGGAGTAATTTTTGGAGTTATTTGGTTGAGCATCCTTCAGAGAGTATCTAAAGAGCCTTATGTATACATCCTCACGTTGGCTGTTGTGTTTTTTGCATATTCAACGTCCGAGAGCTTTGGTGGCAACGGAGCTTTGTCTTCGTTACTTTTCGGCATAATGTTGGGCAATGAGAAGGACATATTCAGATTTCTTAAAGGTAAAATGCTGAGGGACGTTATTGTTGATGCTGAAATGAGGCGGTTCGATGAGGAAATAGCGTTTATGATAAGGTCGTTCTTTTTCGTTTATTTAGGACTGATATTTGTTGTTGTTCACATCAGCTGGCTTCTTTTCGGTGTTGCTTTGTCTTTTTTGCTTCTGGTTGTTAGGTATGGGGCGGTGGCATTATCGTCCGCTCGCAGCCCGTTATGCAATGAGCGCTCCGTGATGAGCGCGATGTTAGCGAGAGGTGAAGCATCTGCAGTTTTATGCACTTTACCGATGCAACATGGCCTCCAGTACGCAGACTTGTACCTAAACCTGACAATCGTGATTATCATATTAACATCCATACTCTGCACTATTCTAATGCTTACGCTGTCTCGCAAAAGAATAAAAAAGTGATAAAGTCAACTGCAAGAGACTGAGAAGAGCTCGTACAGTGTTGTAGTGTTGCCTGTTTGCGTAGACTACGACCAAATACTTATAGAATTGGAATACTGCTAACAAATATTCCCTTTAAAAGGTTGGACAGTGATCGATGCTATATTATAGTCACCTTATAAATCATATTTTAATGTTTTAATAATTGGTCAGAATTTAACCGAAAAACTATACAAATACTTTTTACATATAGCTATTAACTGAGTAACCCCTCAATTAGAGCTAGCGCCACTCAAAGGGAGTAAGGTTTTAGGATGAAAACAAGAATTCTTAAGGTTAAATTCCAGTGTTTCTAATCTATCTTTTTTCAAGTATAGTTTTTACTTTATGTGTAGTGGGGATCTTTTGCTCTAACCCTTGAAAATAAGATTTCCAGATGATGTCATCTAACCTGTTCATATGTTCATCGTATCTAATCAACTGGGCATTCATTTTCTCCATATATTCATTTATTTTTTCCATATGCCCATCTACCCTAATCATGTTCTCGTTAAATTTAAAAATGTGGCCATCCAAAGTTTTCATAATTTCCCCCGACCTCAGAAGTTGATCGTTGGTCTTTTGAACATGCTCATCTATTCGGTTGTCAAGCTTAGTATGATTGTAAAGGGCGAAAAGCTCTATCGCTATTGCAATAAGAACTGCTATCTCAAGCATCCAATTGAAGTCCAATCGCCCCACCATCTGAAGCAGGAGGTATGTAATACGAGTGGTATAGTAAATACTTACCCAGTGGTATATATACTTTTCTAATTTAATATATATATGACTACATACACGTATATATTAAGAGAACTGTAACCTCAATCGGATTGAGCCAGGTTTAAGCTTGTCAACGTTTTCCTTATTGACATTGAGGCACCTCAGCCAAATTAGCAACTAATTACCCAAGTATATTTTCCCTGCAAATAGACTGTTAAAGAGTTAAGAGTGATTTATAACATAATGATCATAAGAACAACTCAAATTGCTTGGTGCTATCTCACAAATCCATTTTACGCTTTAACGATTTGGGTTAAAGGTTCAAATAGGTTTATTCTTTTCAACACTCTATTGTTCCTGAGTGAATTCATGTGATCATACTGTTAGCGGTCGTCTACGAAGCTGAGGACGAGAAGGGTTTCAGGGACTATGTTGCAAAGCTGCGGCTCATAGAGGAGCCTAAGCCCTACAGCATCATGGCGCGAGGTCCCCGCTGGACAAACCAAGAGGTCGCCCTCTTGGTGCAAAATCGCCACAAAATCAAGAAGGTTGCCAAGGTTCTCGGGAGAAGCGAAGAAGCCTGCAGACAACAGCTCAAGAGACTCGGAATCCCCATAAAAAATGTACCATCTGGTACATACATAATTTTTCCGAAAGCTGATGCGGATCTTCGCAGACAGCTCGTGAAGAGGCTCATGCCCAAGCTTGAGAAGGCCTTGGACAAATGTCTCAAGGCGAAGGAACTAAAGCCTAGAGACTACGACTATCTTATTAGGATGATCAGGGCCTCAGCCGCCATGTTCAACGCGCTTGAGAAGTGGCAGACCGGCGCCGAGATGCTCGACATCTTGAAGGGAAAGGCCGAGGAAGACACCTATAAGCCAGATCTCTGACCGTCTCTTAAACAAACTGGTAATATAAATCACCTCTTTGTTTTGATGTTCATTTTTTCAATTAATATTATTGGCCATTTAGATGAGATTGAGGCCGAGTAAGAGGCTGAGAAAACCATTATCCCAGAGGATCCCATAAAATTTTGTCCCCGGGGAGAATATGAAGACCGTTTCCTTTACGGAGAAAGTGTGGACATCTACGGATGATGCATCAAGCTCCTGACGGATATCAAATATGCGAAGGAACGTTGGGAAGAAAACCTTTACCCCATGTCTGCTCACGTTCGTTCTCATGGAAGGCTCATCGCCACTGAAGAAAAGGATAAAAAGCGAAGAGTTAGGTACAATAAACTATCAAAAACAGTAGGAAAAACACATCCAAAAGACGAATCAGGCAAGAAGATAATTCAAGAGATCTTATAATAAAGAAGATGAAAGTGATTTTTTCTTTTATCTCTCGTAGGAGACCTGTTTGTCATTCTTTAAGGACGTTCTGTCACCTGATGTGAAAGGTTAATGTTTGGAGCGCTAAATAGATTTATACGCCTTTTTGAAGAACTTGTTTTTTACTTTCTAGAAACTCTCTTCTAATAATTCCGGGCATTGGTGGCAGTATTTTTTCTTCCTCAAGTTTCCTTTTTATTAATTCTGTGATTTTTGACTTGATAAATTCCTCGTTTTCAGGGTCGTTTATCCAGAATAAGGACTCTATCTCTGTGGTCCACTCTTTACTTCGCACAATAAATCTTATTTCTCGTCTTTTCTTTTCGTTCACTATGACGTCTGGGTGACCTCTGAGAACGCTCTCGATAGCCTTTTTAGCTTTTTCAATGTCAAAAACATAGTCGATGTAAAATATGATGGATGCTACGGTCTCTTTCTTGCCACCAGTGAGATTAATTATTTTTTGATTTAACAGTGTGGAATTTGGTATGATGACTTCGTTTCTATCGTACGTCTTCAGTTTAGTCGTTCTGAGGCTTATGTCCGTAACTACCCCCGTCAAATTCCCAACTCTTATCACGTCACCGATTCCATAAGTCTTTCCTAAGATTATCAGCAGTCCCGAAATCCAATTTTCAATTATGTCCTTTAACGCAAAACCAATTATAAGCGCTCCAATACCTAAACCAGCAACTAGCCCTGTCACATCAACATTAAAAGCCCATAAAATCAAAATAACTGCTATAGAATAGACAATCAGCTGAAAGAATCTACGAATATGAATAAGACTCCCCCTCTGCACCTTAAC
>Ga0209636_10002673_pt1 | contig 18194 bp, 19 predicted proteins | sample DeeMarSWOR152_54_FD_187464 | JGI IMG/M metagenome (GOLD analysis project Ga0209636, IMG submission 187464) | Marine sediment microbial communities from White Oak River estuary, North Carolina - WOR-1-52-54 (SPAdes) (version 2) | ecosystem: Environmental > Aquatic > Marine > Intertidal zone >... | reverse complement strand
CAAGCTGGGCCATATGGCCGCCAATGGCAGGTGCCTTGTCGACCAGGTAAACCTTAAAACCAGCAGTGGCAAGATCAAGAGAGGCTTGAACACCGCTGATCCCTCCACCGACAACCATAACATCTCCAAAATTCCCCTCTGCGAGACTTTTCCAAAGCCCTTCAATGCGTTCTTTCTCCACTTTCTATCACCTCATCAAATTTCTTCAGTACCTAACAGTTTGCTGAAAAAGTCATCTTTCGCAGGCTGCTCAAAAATGCCCAGATGCAAGGCTCCCAAAATCCTGATGAGTAAGGCGTACTTGGAGCTACGCCACAACGATGAAGGATGAGGGAAACGCCGCCCTTCAGCTTTGCTCAGCGCCATGAGTCCTTCGACTTTGCTCAGGACCGTGAGCTTGTCGAACGGCTTGTCGAATGGCAGATGGGCGTTTTTCAGCAGTCTGCTATATCACTTCCTGGAGAACTTCTGTGATGTCTTTAATCTCTATGACCTCACTATCCTTCAGGGTTAATCTGCTATCCTCGAATTGGGTGACGCAATACGGGCAGGAAGTTACCAACACCTCAGCCCCAACCCCGATAGCTTGTTCCAGTCTGAGGTCGGAGAATCTTTCACCCTTTGCAGTTTCCATCCAAATCCTGCCTCCCCCCATTCCGCAACAGAGACTATCTTCCCGCGTATCAGGCATCTCAATCATTTCCAAACCAGGTATCTTCTTTAAGACCTCTCGGGGTTCGTCATATATGCCATTATGTCGACCCAGGTAACACGGGTCATGATACGTAACTTTCTTCCCATATTCCTTGGTGAGCTCAAGCCTTCCCCCATGCATAAGCCCATATACATATTGGGAGACATGAAAAACCTCGAAGTTGGCCCTAAATTCGGGATACTCGTTTTTGAAGGTGTGGTAGCAATGAGGGGAAGAAACAATGATCTTCTTCACCCCGTTCTCAACAAAAGTCTTGATGTTTTCCCTGGCCAAGCGTTTGAATAATGCCTCGTTGCCCGCTTTACGTACACTCTCACCACAGCAACTCTCCTTTGAACCCAGGATCCCAAAATCCACCCCTGCCCTGTTAAGGATATTAGCTGTGGCAGCAGCTACCTTCTTTAATCTTGGGTCATAGCTGGGATAGCAGCAGGGAAAATAGAGGAACTCGGTGTCCTCGCCGAACTCCTTTACCCCCAGGCCTTGAGCCCAATTTGCCCGGTCCTTCGTTTCTTGTCCCCAGGGATTACCTACACTGGCAATGCTTGTCATTACACCCCGAAGATTGGGGATGCTAGCAGGAACTACACCATCTGGCACCAACATCCTGCGCATAGCCCTGACAATGTCGATTGTTTCTACGCCTCTGGGGCACCGCTGAACACAACTTCGGCAGGTGGCACAGAGCCATAAGTCTTCGGATTCGAAATCAACCACACCTAACTGTGCCTGATGGATAATGCTGCGAATAAGAAATTTTCTTACACGATTCCACGGACAAACAGTCTCACATAATCCGCATTGATAGCATAATCTGAAGGCTTCTCCACCTTCCTCTTTTATGCCATCTATTACCACTTTGAAGGGGGCTAGGGGGAAAGTTTCCACTGTCTTTCTTAAACCTCTTCTTTCGCCTTACTGTTTTCGCCCTTCTGTGACATTCGGGCAATGGTATCCATTACCTTCTGCAATCCAAATTTGTCTACCAATGATTCCAGTCCTATCTCCATCTCCTCCTGCTCCACTTCTTCTTCGACTTCCTCTTCCCTTTCTTCGTAAGTCAGGGCATCATGTATGCACCACTGAACACACAAGGGCTTTTCTTGTGGCGGATCGTCTTCACACATATCGCATTTGAGAGGCAGACCAGAATCGGGTTCCTTGAAAACGTCCCTGGATGGACAGGAAGCCCTGCAGAAGTCACACTCGTCGTATTCTTTTCCGTCAATCACATATTTGTCTCTGCCAGCACATTCGGCTGGAGTATACTCACCTGCGTATACAGGAAGATATAAGCCTTTTAGTGGTTCCCGAATCAGCCGAATACGAGACCTCGCCGGATTATTGCTGCTATATTTTGGCGAAGCGTGAAACGCGGAGCAGATCATCTCACATGCCCGGCAACCATTGCACTTATCAACATCAACTTTTATGGTTTTAACGATTTTCTTTTTTTTCTCACCCATCGCGGTTACTACCTCTTCACTCTGTTTCTTCTCTGTTTACGCCGAAGCTTCTTTGGAAAGAGAGCCTTCATTATCTGTCAGGATTCCCCTCTCTACGAAGTCTTTGCTCACGTAATCCAGGCCCAGGTTGTCCAAGGTCTCTTTGGTGGGAATACCCTCTTTATTCCACCCCTTAAATTTGTAATACTCATCTAAGAGCTTGGCTTCATACTCGGGAAATCTTTTCCTCCAATGGTCCTCTGGGGGCTTCTCATCTTTTCTCCTCATGCCTCTTCTTACATTAATGGCTCTCAGTAAATTTCGATTCCTCCTGGCTATTTCCCATAGTCCATCTTCGTCTATATCAATCCCCGTGGCTGATGAGATAAAATTCGGCAAATTGTGTATATGATAGGGAGGCTTCAGTGGGAATGATGACAAACCGGCGCACACTCCGGTGGCGTCATCAATGTAGTGCATCGTCTCCTGCCAGTCAACAAGATCACAGATCAGGTCAATAGATGGGTAATCTGGAAATGACGTGCCTGGTTCCCCCCAGTCCAAAATAAATCGCTTAAACTTTTCATCCGGAACCTGGATCCAATCCTTTACAAACTCTTCTCTCAACTCTCTGGTAGGAAAAGGTGCCTGAGGGAGCTGCCCTTCAATTTGCGTAATATTTGCCTTCTCGCCAGTAGACCACATAATGTAATAAATGGGATTCAGCATTCCTAGCTTGATAGGGATCTGCTCATGTTTCTTAATAGTATTACGATCGTACGCCTCTGCCCCCTTGCCAATGTGACGGGCTGCCCAGTAAACACCATTGGCCAAAACATCTCCTATCCCTTCTCGCCGAACAATTCTGTCAAGTAACCAGAAAAATCGCTCCTCATTGTCGGAGGGAAATCCTGGCAGATCCTCGTCAGTCAAAATGCCGGCTTCATACAGTTCAACGGCGAAGGCCATCACTTGAGGCGTTGTGTACCCGTCCACTCCATACTCCTGAGCGTGACCAGCGATTCTAAAACCAAAATCCAGGTCTGACATGGCCGCCATTGTATACGTAAGTTTCGAGTAGCATTTCATCATGTATTTTGAAACCCCTAGTGCTGGGTAGGTAACTATTGCCCCGCATTTCATCGGACAGTTATGGCAACTTATTAACCGTTCCACCGCTTTTTCCTGAGTCTTCTTCCACTGCTCTTCGATTTCCTTGGTCCAAAAATCTTTTCTCCTATGGCGGGCATTTCCCCAGGCGAAACTGGTAGTGTGCCACTGCTCATCATCGATTGCCATCTCTTGCGGTGACCCAATCCCGGCTAAAATGGGCGGTACCCCTTTAATTGGATTTTCTGCCCGGTATTGTATATATTGCAGCACTTCGTTGCAAAGCTCGATAAATTCATCCGGTCGGGCAATATTGATGTCCTTTGTTCCACGAACAGCTATCGCCTTTAACCCTTTGTCCCCCATAACGGCGCCTATTCCTCCTCGACTGGCACTGGATCTGCCGTGCTCGATGGAAGCATAATAGACCCTGTTTTCACCGGCCAGGCCGATAGCAGCCATCTGGGCTTTCGGCTCCTTCAACTCCTCTCGAATAAGTTCTGCAGTTTCAAGAGCGCCTTTACCCTGCAAATGAGAGGCATCACGTATTTCTACTTTGTCATTGTTTATCCACAAATAAACCAGATCGGGGGACTTGCCGCGAATGATCACTTTGTCATAACCGGCATACTTCAATTCTGGTGCCCAAAACCCCCCCATCATTGAATATGCCATTAACAAAGTCTGAGGAGAAAAGGTAGAAACAATGGTACGATTAGCACCAGGAGTAGGTGTGCCACCTAAAAGACCGGTGCTAAATATCAGTAGATTATCAGGAGAAAAGGGTTCAACTTCAGGAGGCACCCTATCCCATAATATCTTGGCGTTAGTACCTAGCCCCCCAAGATGAAGTTCGGTTAATCTTGGGTCAGTTGCTACCCTCTCAATGCTTCCTCGGGATAGATCAATTTCTAAATTAAACCCTGTCTCTGCGTACCTCATTTTTTAGCCCCTCTATGTATCAGCTTGTTAATATTTTCACGTGCTCTTTTATACTATACTAAAATTCTAATGCTCCTCTCAAGAGAAAAACTGCTTCTCCGTACCGTTTTTTTCCGCTACGCAGGTTGTTCATGTTTGTTGCACTCTTGATTGTAAACGATAATTAATCTCTATCCAATATAAATACCTTAACCCGGGAGCTCCCCCTTTAGGCGGAAGGCTTCAATCCAAATGTTTCCTAAGATTGATAAATGGGGAACGGTCAAAACCAATAGCCTTAAAAAAGGAAAGCATATCACCGGCATCCCAGCGCACAGAGGTATGGATGTCCCGGATTCCCTCCTTTTTAAAAAATGCAAAAAGTTTCTCGGCTAAGATTCGGCCAATTCCAACTCCCATCTGCCGTGGATGAACCCCTACCACCTCGATCCAACCGCTTTGCTCCAGACCAAAACCTTCCCCTTTAATTTCTCCTGTGATGAAACCCACCACCTGACCGTCCTTTAAAGCAACAAAACCTAAAGCTTCTTGTTTTTAAGATGATGCTCTACCATTTGAACCCACTTCTTCGATACTTTTTTCTGTAATATGGATTCCTGGATAGCAACGATCTCAGAAACATCTTCAGCCCTAATCTTTCGGATTTTGATCCCTTTTTCCATTTTCTTCTCAGTCAATCCGAATGATCTTTACGCGTTTCCCTACCCATTCCGGAGGAAGATAAACCCGACCACTATTTCCACTCTGTTTAACTTCCTTCTCGATCATCTCCTCACCATAGACCGCGAACTTAGACTTGTTCTCTATGTTCATCGAAGGTAAGAGATCAAGTTTGGGTTCTTTTTTTTTATCGTCATAGGGGGGACGCATCATAGGAGGGACGCCCTTACAAAACTAATAAAGTTATTCTATAAGCTGATAATTATTATCTCGGGCGATAACCTGCCCCCTCACAACAGCGTACCCCACCCCTGGAACAGTTATTCCCAGATGCTTTGCCAATTCCGTGAGCGATATGCCCAGTTCTTGGACCGCCCAAAAACAAAGTAGACTCCTGGCTTTGACTTTTCTCTGCTGCTTACCTTTTGAGAAAATGTCATCCGGGTCCATTTCGCAAATCACACCAACTCTCTCAGCTATCCGATTCAGATCATAGCCGCGACGCATTAATTCATATTGGCGATCATATTTTTCACCAGCCTGAGAAAGGACAGAATCCACAAAATCCGACTCCCCCAATATCCTTTCATCACTCTTGACATGACTATGACCTCTCAAGCGCAACCTTCTTACCTCTGACCAACCTCCAAGACTCCGGATCAACCCACCCCCTGTTAACTCATCCCGACGACCTTGACTAAGCCCCGCTCCACATAGGAAAAATATGCTTTTCTAGCATTTTGAGAAGTTTTTCCAAAGTACCTCAGAACATAGTCCACATCCTGCCATGGACGTCTCTTTCTGCCCATCAATGCACTATGCCCACAGTATGGATATTTGTTTAACTCCGTAAGGTTAGAGACAATTCCCGCTCTGAGGGGATTTAAGTGGATGTACCGAACCAGTTCCTTTAAATAGACCTCTTCCTGGCAAACAATTGACTTGTAACGATTCTGAAATAATTGGCCATAACGCTCGTGCCGGCGGTTAAAGCTGACCGCGTATCCCGTAAGGAGCCGTCTCATCAAGGTAGCCAGAGGAACTTTGCCGGTTCAGAAAAGGAAATGGGCATGGTTGGCAATGAAAACCCAGGCATAACATGTCGTCTGGGTCTCAGGGAGCAGTTTTGCGAGGCGGTTGAGGAAATCTTCGCGATCCTTGTTGCCTCTGAAGATCTTTCGACGCTCTATCCCCCTGATCATGATGTGATGAAGAACTGCGGGTGCATCGAGTCGTGCTAATCTTGGCATGCAAAATGATTTACCACTTTGCTTTCCTGGCGTCAAGTTAGTATTTTAAGGGCGTCCCTCATCTCTCTGGCTTTCCTTGCCCAAATTCAGATTTACGACATCATCTACAAAAAACTTGACAAAAAAGCCTATTTTCATATACAAATAGTATATAATTATATACTAAAAGTATATGGATTTCGAGAATGGCTGATATTCATACTTTGATATCCTCAAGGATTCGCGTCGAGCTCCTGAAAATCCTAGCCTTAGACCCTGAGAGCACATTTAACATAAACGAACTAAGCAGACGGACTGGGTTTTCCCCCAGGGGTGTCGAAAAAGAGCTCAAGAATCTCCTTTCCGGCGGGATATTGAGAAGGGAAGTATCAGGCAATCAGCATCGTTATCAGCTTGACCCGCTCTGTCCAATCAATGGTGAGATCAAGGGAATAATCACAAAAACCGTGGGGATTGCTGCATTGGTGAAACAAGCCCTGCGATCTGTCGAACAGAAGATCCATCTTGCTTTCATTTATGGGTCCTTTGCCTCGGGGGACTATGGAAATGACAGTGACGTCGATCTGTTTATTGTCACGGAACTCTCTGGGGTCAAGCTAGCTGGACTGTTAGGAGAGGTGCAAAACCAGGTTGGCCGGTCTATAAATGTTGCACAGTTTACCTTGGATGAATACAACCGAAAGAAAGAGCAGAACGATCATTTCTTGACTCGGGTGCTTGAAGGTCGCAAAATCAACATTTTCGGGAATGAAGATGAGTCTTGAGCTTTGGAAAAGAAACGGCTGGCTGCGCAAATACAAAACGAGTGCCCAAGAAGTGGCCAACCTTCTGACGTTGGTAGAACGGGACCTCACCGATGCTGCTAGAGAAGAGATTTCAACAGATTGGCGATTCAACATAGCATACAACGCAGGCTTGCAGCTTACTACAGCAGTCTTGTATGCGGCCGGCTATCGAGCTGGCAGGGGCGAAAGCAAACATTACCGCGTGATCCAAGCGCTGCCGCTAGCGATGGGACCACAGTTTTCCACCATACGAGACTATTTCGAAAATTGCCGGAGAAAAAGAAATGTCAGTGAATATGATGCCGCGGGAACTGTCTCTGGAAAAGAGGCCGAGGACCTTCTTCGGACTGTTCAAGAATTCAAAATCGAGGTTGAAAGCTGGCTTAAGAAAAATCACCCGGACATTTACCTCAGATAATGAATGCTAAAGGGAGTCCTGCCCGGGGAGCCATTTCGACTCGAAAAGGGCACTTATTTATCACTCAATGGTGCCCTTTTCTTGCCTTTCGGCAAGCTCAAGGTCCCGAGTCCTATCGAGGGATCTTTCGACTTCCTCAAGGCCCTGAGTCAAATCGAAGGGCTCAAGGTCTCTGACCAGGAACGTTGAGCGTCGAACTGACGAAGGGCGTGACCTTGTACTTCTTCCGCTGTGCTGTGCTTGTTTCATAAGGCAGGTGATGCTGATCGTTCAGTGCAGAATTTACTCATACTGTGGGCCTTTTTCAAAAAGCGCAATATTTTAACAGTCACCGCGCCACTCGGGTCCCATGATCTTGGGATTGGCAGATAATTCTTGCTACCGCAGAGGAAGCGATCTGCAAAATAGAATTTAAAGCGCTAAAATGCAAATTCGTTTTGTATATCTCTAGAACCCCGTAAGAAATAACTCAAGGAGAGGAGCATCATGGCAGCTCAACCAGTTTGTTTCTCCGCTTATCAATGACTCATAACCTAATATTAAGGAGGAAATGATTATGCAAAGCAAATTTCTACAATGGATACTCGTGGGGCTCACTTTTTTATTAATTTCTGGATGTGCTACCTCGATGGACACAAAACAGCTCATCGCTAAGCATCAAATTTTAGACCTTATTTCTCAATATTCTTACAATTGGGACAGCAAAAACCCTGATGGTCTTGCTGAAATCTTTACCGAGGATGCTGCTTGGGAATGGTTGCCTCCGGGAGCGCAAAAACCGGGAGTTGTTCATAAGCCTCGCAAGAAATTTCGAGACTGGGCTGCCGACAGATTCAACACCAGTCTAGCTGATCGCCAAACCCGGCATTACCAGACCAATACGGTGTTTCTTGAACTAGGAAACGACGGGCCCGCACGCGAACAATGATTCTTGTCATTCAAGCTATTAAGGGACAAAAAGGACCCAAAATTCCAGCTCATTGCGGGCCCTATGAGGACGAATTTCGGAAAACTCCAGATGGATGGCGAATAAGTCGTCGCTTACTACGCACCGATTAACACTAGCAATTGCCGGTAGTCACCCCTGCAGTATTGATTAACAGGACAGCAATCTGATTTTCCTGAAAAAATGATCCTTTTTTTGAGAGTGACCCTGATTACCTGAAATTAAAGGGAATTTTCCGATTAACAATACTTGTTGGGGGGACTACCCGATTGCTACTATTTGATGAAAAGGGGCGAAAAGGGGTCAGAGCCTTTTTTTGTGATGCTCCAAACGGTGGGTCGTAACCGATGAAGAAATGGGGATGCTATCCTTTTTAAGCTATCCGGGCCCCTACCCTATAAGTATTGAGACGACCGCCTACGGCGGCGGCTGAAGCTTAGCGTTAGAATCCGAACTCCCGAAACTGCTTGAAAAGAGCAGAAAAAGACAAATAATAACAGGATAGCGCAGACATGAAGAGGAGTCCCACAGACCGGACACACCCCCCGTGAAAAGAAAGGCACAAAAAGAAACAAAAGAACAAGAACAAGGAAACATCAGGAAAGAACTGGCCATAATGAAACTGTCTCCAAGAACGGCTCTTTTCCTTTTGGCAATTATTATAATAGTATCAATATCTGAGGGAGCAACTGGCAGGATGAAAGTATGCAAACTTAATCTTCCCAAAACTATTGGTGTTTGGACCAGACCTGATTCGCCTCGAGTAATTAATTCTGAGAATATTTTTGACTACATGAACGGAGCTGGAGAACTTTATCTGGGCTATTGTTTTAACCACCTTGAAGTATATGAGTATACGGCTGATGATGAAAAAAGCATTTTAGTAGAACTATATTATATGAAAACCTCTGACGATGCTTTTGGTTTGCTTTCCTTGGATTGGGGCGGTGAACACGTATTCTTTAGTGACTCTCCTGCAAATACAGCAAACCAATCTCTTACTTCATCGACCAGGGCCCTCTATGGTGCCGGCCTATTGCGCATCTGGTCGGATAATCTCTATTCTCGAGCCATGGCTTTCCGTGAAACTCCTGCCTCAAAACAAGCCGTGCTTACCTTAGGTAAGGCAATTGCTGCAAACCGAAAGAGTCCCCCAGAGCCAGAATTATTGAAAATCCTTCCCCTTCATATTGGTTCGGCTTGGAAATTACGTAAAGATAGATTGAGTTTTTTTCGTTCCTATCTGGTGTTAAATTCAATTTATTACCTTAGTCATGAAAATATTCTCGATCTCGATCTCTCGACAGAAGCAGTTATGGCTCCTTATGAACACATTTCAAGCGCCAGTGACCGAACACGCAGCCAGTTTTTGCTTGTGAAATATGAAAATCATGAGCGTGCACGGAAAGCCTTGAATCATTTTCAAGATGCCTATCTGCCAGAGCATCAGAAGGAATTCACGGCAGCCTCAGCCGCCAAAAGCCCGAGTCTTTTCAAATTAGAGGATGGCTGGCTGGCATATAAGTTGGTCAACAAATATATTGCAATCGTATTTGAATGTCCTGATCAGGAATCTGCCAGGATAATAATTCAGGAAAATGAATCCAATTTACTGAAGAATGGGGGTTATCATGAAAGATAAAAAACCTGTGTTGACAAGAAGGGATTTTGTACGTGGAACAATCGCTGCGACGATCGGTACTTCCATTTTAGGTCTTAAGTGGCCTAAAGCAGAAGCAAAAGCACTTGGTTCAAGTTTAGTGACGATCGTACGGGATAAGAACGCCATGGATTCTTCAAAAAATGTGGACGCCACAATCTTAAAGAAAATGCTCGAGCAAACATTGACCAAATTTACCGGTCAAAAGAATACCAAGGATGCATGGCTAAGCCTTGTCAAGCCGAATGATATGATTGGTCTGGTTCCGACCCCTCATTTGAATCCAACTCATGATGAAGTCGTTGATTCTGTCAAAAGCTCATTAGTGGATGCCGGGATTCCAAGAAAGAGCATTAAGCTGGCGCAAGGTGGTCCCCATAAGCCCAAGGATTGTACCGCCTTGATTGCGCTTCCAGCTCTTAAGGCTCACTGGCTGACAGGAATTGGCACGGTGCTAAAAATTTACATCCTATATTCCGGCAATCCCAGTCGATATCACGAAAGCAACAGTTCCAAATTAGGAGAAATCTGGAACCTTCCTTTTGTCAAAGGAAAGACAAGACTCGTTCTCGTTGATTCGCTCTATCCCCTCTGTGATAAGGGACCTCAGCCTGATCCTCGCTATAAATGGGCATATAATGGTTTGATCGCCGGGACTGATCCTGTTGCCGTCGAGACTGTTTGTTTAAAGATTATAACGGAAAAAAGGAAGGCCATAAGGGGTGAGCCATGGCCCCTTTCTCCACCACCCATCTGCGTGGAAGCCGCTGATAAAGTCTACGGATTGGGGACGAGCAGGATGAAAGAAATAAAAATTGAACATTACGGCTGGGAACAGGACATTCTTGTCTAAGTTGCTTGGACTCGGCGTTTGAATTGCCCGCGCAAAATACGGAAGGTGCTTTGTCCCTCAATGATATAGGGAGTAGAAGTTGAGCTGCTGACAACCAAAAATCTCTTATAAGCTTAGAATATCTTGACCTGGGATAGAGAAAACTGGAGCTATTCTATTTCCTGGTAGCTCATGCCTCTTTGGGCGCAGAAGGCGAAGAAAACTGAGGGGGTGTGGATTATGGGGCTACATCATCCCATTACAAGAAGAGAATCAATTAAAAAGCTGCTTCACTTATCTGGTTCCCTTGCCCTTGCTAGTTTTGTGACAGGGCCCGTCAAAAGACCACTTTCGGCTTGGGCCGGGGCGAAAAAGACGGGATTTATTGTTGAAGGCGTTGGCGAAGAAGAGGGTTACTCTGCGAAACAGCTGGTAAGAAAGGTTTTCGACGCCGTCGGAGGAATGGGTCAATTCGTTTCAAAGGGAGATGTGGTAGTTATCAAACCGAATATTTCCTGGGCCAGACCACCCCATCTGGCAGCCACCACAAATCCGGAAGTGGTGCAAGGGGTCATCGAACTTTGTCAAGAGGCAGGCGCAAAAAAGGTCAGAGTCGCTGATAATACCATTAACGATGCCAGGCTCTGCTTCACCTTGACAGGTGCAGAAGCTGTAGCAAAGAAAACCGGGGCAGAGCTGATCTATCCTGGGTCATCTCTCATGCGGGAGATGAAATTGCGGGGACATCGCTTGGATGTCTGGCCGGTCTTTGTGCCGTTGGTGGAGGCTGACAAGGTAATTAATCTACCGGTCGCAAAGCATCATGTGCTGAGTTCCCTGACCCTTGGTATGAAGAATTGGATAGGGGCTATTGGCGGAAGGCGGGGGGCCCTTCACCAGGACATACACCAGAGTATCGTTGATCTGGCCCAGTTTTTCAAACCCACCGTGACCCTAATCGATGCCACCAGGGTTATGACAAGAAATGGGCCTTCCGGTGGAAGCACCTCTGATGTTGCCGAGAAGAATACTCTGATCCTAAGTAATGATCAGGTCGCTGCAGATGCCAAGGCCTCTTCGCTGTTAGGCAAAAGGCCGAAAGACATAGGCTTCATCAGACTGGCACAGAAGTGGGGGCTTGGAACCCATGATTTCTCAAAGCTGCTTCAAAAGCAGGTTAGTATATGATTATCATACCTTTTTAGTCATTGAGTTCTTTGATCATTAATTTTGCTCTTCAGGCTATTACGCAGCCTCCTCTCAGAATATTTCATGATCTCCCGAGGATCATCCAGCCCAACCAGAAACTCCTTGACCTCAGCAGGCAGTTTCAGCAGGTTCATAATCTGAGTAACCCTGGCTGTGGTCAGACCCTCATTTCTAGCAATCTCGCTCATCGATCTTACAGCTCCGTCATCCACCATTTTTTTCCACCGGATGGCTTTATGGATGATATGCTTTTGAGGCTTGCTTATTTTATGGCTATTGCCAACGGCAGATTTATTGGCGGGAACATGATTGTAACCTATTAAAATGATTGGATACATGGTTCGTAAATCATGACCGACGGGGAGCCAATAATATCAGAGGGTTACGCGATTCTGCGGAACCCCCTTTTTTCTGACTATCTGATGGTTTGGTTTTATCGTCTCTCTCTCATGCTCAACGATATCAGACCTTCTTGAGCGCCTCCTTGACGCGCGCCGGGGTCATTGGGAGTTGGAAAAGCTTAGCACCGGTGGCATCATATATAGCGGTAGCAATGACACCACCCATGCAAATGATGGCCGGTTCTCCACCGCCCTGAGGCGCGAGATTTGCGTTTTCGACGAGAACCGTTTCGATTTTCGGCAACCATGAAAAGCGTGGAATCTCATAGGTGTCGAAATTGAGGTCAAAAATCTGGCCGTTTTTAAAGCGAATTTCTTCAGTCAGCGCATACCCCAATCCCATGGTGATACAGCCTTCCATCTGCATCTGAGCGCCTTCTGGATTCACCACGAAGCCCATGTCTTGAGCACAAACAACTCGCTTGACCTGGACTTTTCCGCTCCCCTTGTCTACATCAACCTCTGCCATTGTGGCCACGTAGGTACCCGCATCTATGCCGCAGGATATGCCATAACCTCGATCGCTGGGTGCCTTTGATGATCTCCAGCCGAACTTCTTCGCAGCAGCCTTCAGCACGCCTATCATTCTTTTATCCCTTAAATGTCTTAAACGGAATTCGAGGGGGTCTGTGCTCGCTTTTGAAGCCATAATGTTCATATGTAAATCCCTGGCATAGGTATTGGTGTTATTGGCTGGAGCTCGCCAGGGCCCAACGGCAAATGGGTGGTCATCGGGGCTGATTCCCCGCCATCCCCCATAGACGGCCTCACGATGGTGAGGAATCTCATAAAATTGTTCACAACCCCTTTGACCCGCGAAATAGACGTTATAATCCCAGAGGACAATATCACCGCCGTCATCGATTCCCGATTTTATCTTAACAACAGCAGCCGGTCGGAAGGTATCATAAAAGAATTCCTCCGCGCGGCTCCAAGCAACCTGGACCGGTCTTCCCGTTAATTTGGCCAATCGAGCTGCTTCTACTGCTTCCCTGTCCAAGTTCTTCCCACCAAATCCCCCACCTACAAACGTAGCGACCACGTGGACATTTTTAGAGGGAAAGCCCAAGGCACTGGCTACCTCCTCTTTAACGCCAAAAGGTCTCTGCGTGGATACCCAAACGGTGGCCCTACCCTTTTCAATGTTGGCCACAGCAGTATGAGTTTCCATAGGTGCATGAGACACATAGCTATTCAAGTAGGTCTCTTCAAAAACAGTGGTAGCACTTCCTTCGCCCGTTTTAAGATTTCCTTCCTGTGAGGCTATTTCCGGGTCCGGAGCTCTTTTGAGGAGATGATCAAAAATACTTCTATCGTCGATACCCGTCATAGGCATATCAAATTGAGCGTTTATTTCAGCCAGGGCCTTTTCAGCCACATCGGGGTATTCATGGAGAGCTGCGATGAGATCACCATCTCGGATGACTCGAACTCCCCTCATCCTTTCAGCCGCTGATGTGTCCACGCTCTTCAATCTGGCACCGTGGGCAGGTGGTCTCAAGATCTTGGCGTATACCATACCCGGTAAGCGAATGTCGCCAGCATATTGGGCCTTGCCGGTGACCTTCTCATAGGCATCCCGACGCAGATAGGGTTTACCCATGATGGTAAACTCTGATGTGGGCTTTAAGAGAGGTAATTTTTTCAAGTGTTTCTCTATGATTCTTCCTCTTGTGAGTCGGCCGTAAGTCACTCGATTCCGAGGCCGGGTTTTGTCAAATACGACACCATCCTTTGTCTGCAAACGGCCCATGGGACACATGAGATAATCGGCCGCTAACTCCTTTAGCACACCCTTTGCCTCGGAAGCCGCTTCTCGAAGAAAGACTCCAAAGTGACGGGTGCTGAGGGATCCGAAGGTTCCTGCATCCCATGGACAGAGATCCGTGTCACCCATGATAATATCGACAGAATCATAAGATACATCGAGTTCTTCCGCCAACATCTGCACCAAGGAGGTTATAGGCCCTTGGCCCAATTCGGTCTTTCCCGTAAGGCAGGTGACTTTGTTATCGGCTCCTATTCTCAGAAACGCGTTGAAATCAGCAGGTACCCTTGCGCCGAGAAACCCTGCGCGTCTCCTCTGTGCCCATGTGAGGGGATCTCCCACGGTGAAATAGATAATGATTCCTCCGCCTAAGACGCCCAAGCGCTTGAGAAATTGTCGGCGATTCAGGGGGAAGGAAGATTTGATAATGGACTCATCATAATCCCTATGTACATCCGAATCTTTTTTCACCACTTCATCCCTCCTTTCATTTCTCGGGCGGCGGTTTCGATGGCCTGAACAATTCTCGTATGTGCGCCACAGCGACACAAGTTCTCGTTCATGCCTTCAATGATTTCCTCGCGCGAAGGTCTGGGGTTTACTGCTAAAAGACTGTGGGCCTTGAGAATCATACCAGGCGTGCAAAACCCGCATTGAAGGGCACCGTGTTTCATGAACGCTTTCTGCAGGGGATGAAGTTTTCCGTTCTTGGCCAGTCCCTCAATAGTAATGACATCTCTTCCCTTAACCTCCTTTACGGGCGTCTGACATGAGAGAACAACCTCATTATCCACAAGAACAGTACAGGCCCCGCACAACCCCTCTCCACAACCGTATTTGGGCCCTGTTATGCCCAGATCGGTGCGAAGAACCCACAGCAGCATTCGCTCGCCATCTACGGTCATGTTCACAGGCTTATCATTGAGCTTGAAATGAATGGACTGTCTCATATTAGTCCTCCTTTCTATCTACTATCATATCATATCAAGCGGTATACTTGCCTCAACTTGAGGATGGTATCTTGACAAGATGTAAAACCCTGGGCTTCCTATTATATAGTATAAGTCTGAACAATTAATGATTACAATTGGGAATTAAAACCTCAATCTTACTCAGGTACAGTTATTGAAAATTGAGCCTTGCCAGTTCCCTTTCAAATTGGGTGTTAACCATCAGGTTGCAAGTGAGCTTGCTCTCCTTCGGCTAACTCAGGACAAGTTCACTTGCCGGAGGGTTTACCCTGAGCTTGCCGAAAGGCCTGCCCGGGGAACCAATTTACCGTTTCAAGCCCTTTGGCACTGATGTCAATGGGCTTCTTGATTCAGGACGAGCGTTCACCCTATACCCCTTCGAAATGTTCACCAACCATATTGCATGTGCTTTATATGTTAGGTGTTCCAGACTTGATGCGATCCATGGGAGAGCGAACTAGTGGTGAACTGGAGAGTCATCATTTTTTCTGATGGAATCCATAAGTAAAAATAGATTGACATTCCTTTGAGGGGCATGAGATCATTACACACAATTCCATGAGAGACTTGATTTTAGCTTGAAATGCTCGATAGATATAGATAAGCATTCAATCGACCCTATTGCATGTGGATTTCGAAACCTGAGACATTAACATCATAATCAATACGATAAGAAAGCCCAAGCCTCTTGTATTTGCAAATGCATATGCAAATGCATAGTAGAAAGGCGTTGGGACATCTGATGTAGTCTTGGAATTTCACATTAAAACAGACAAAGAGGCTCACAATCTCGAGGCTTTTGTAAAGGAAATCGGCCAGGATGTGTTGGTGGCCATCTGGGGCGGTGAAAGGCACCATATCGGAGCTGTTGCTGTAGCTCAGCCAAGACCAAGCTTGAAAAATCATAGGGTTAGAAGTGCTACGGCCTCTGTTTTCTGCTATTTAGGCCACAAGGATGATCTAGTCGCCAAAGAGGCGGCTGAAAGGATATCCTCAGCCCTCAACACCAATGTTACGGTAACAGCAGGTGTTCACTGGGAAAATATTGATGAAGTGGGAATGAAGAACGTTATGGAAAATAGCCGACAATTAGTCCAAATGATAATTGAGCGGATGTCTACAAAGGAATCGAAATAATTCACTATTAGACCGTCTGGGAGAATCTCTTTCCGGAAATGAGTGAGCATAAGAAAAAAAGGATCATCATCGGCATTACAGGTGCCAGTGGAGTTATCTATGGCATCGAGATTTTAAGAGAACTAGCCAAAAAAGACCTGGAGACCCATCTCATCATTTCAGAGTCGGGTAAAAAAAATATCACCTTTGAGACAAAGTATTCGATCAAGGATGTGGAATCCATGGCCGACAGGGTTTATGACAATAACGATTTGGAAGCCTCTCCGGCCAGCGGATCTTTCTTGACCAATGGTATGATAGTTGCCCCTTGCACCATAAAAACATTATCTGGTATAGCCAACTCTTATTCAAACAATCTATTGGTAAGGGCAGCCGATGTGACATTGAAAGAGAAGAGAAAACTGGTTTTGTTGGTTCGGGAGACACCATTCCACAAAGGACACCTTAGACTGATGACCATGGCCGCTGATATGGGAACCCATATACTCCCACCAATACCTTCTTTTTATAATCACCCCAAGACGATTGAGGACATCATCCACCAAACCATTGGCAGGGCCTTTGATTATTTTGGAATTGAACACAATCTTTGTAAGAGGTGGGGGGAGAAAAAATCATAGATGGACATGTTGGCCATTCCATGCCTTGATTCCGCTTGGGCGTTCATAGAGGGTGAGATTCATCGCAGTGTATCATTATCTTGTCGTCTTTAATCATCCAAAAAGTCATCCAACAAGGCAATGGTGAACCCTTCGGAACATGCAATCTCCGTTGATATTCCACGACCTTTGGTCCTCAGATCCTTACACATTATATCCCTCCTCCCAACAAGCCTAGGGAAAAGGGAGCTTGAGGAGTAGATCAATACCACCAGAAATTGACGCTTAAAGATGCCGGCAACCTAACCCATAACCGAAGATAAGAGATATGATAAAGGGACGCCTGACAATACTAGCGGATAACATTGTGGTAGGGAGAACGGAAAGCCTCGGTGAACATGGGTTCTCCGTGTATCTCGAGACAGATGGGGGGGCCTACCTTCTCGATACGGGGAAGGGAAAAACCATTGTTCACAATGCCGCGATATACAGAAAGGATCTGGCCTCCTTACGTAAAATCATTCTCAGTCACGGTCACGCAGACCATACGGGGGGACTGCCTGAGGTGCTTCGGTTTCACAATCAGATTGATGTTCTCGGACATCCTGACGTCTTTCTCCATCGATTTAGGAAAGAGAAGAACGGCAGGGAAAGGTATGGTGGGATCCCTTACACCAGAGGGTATCTGGAAAGAATGGGTGCCTGCTTTGTATTTAACAAGGATTATGTGGATATCGAAAGAGGAATTTATCTGACTGGTGAGATCCCGAGAGAAACAAATTTTGAGGCAGGTGATCTGGGCAATCGATATGGGGTCCGTGACGGAAAAGTTGTTCCAGAAATTGTCTCGGATGATCAATCTCTGGTCATCCAGACAAAGAGGGGAATTCTCATTATCCTGGGTTGTGCCCATTCAGGAATCATCAACGTCATTAACCATGCAATCAAGATGACAGAGGTAGATACGATTTTTGGCATAATTGGAGGCACCCACCTCGGCTTTTCGGGAGACGCCCAATTGGAAAAGACCATTCAAGCCTTGAAAGCCTATCGCATTGAGCACTTCATTCCCGGTCATTGTACGGGAATTGCGGTTGCTATCCGCTTAAGCCGTGAATTTCAAGAAATATTTCACTTCTCCCATGTGGGAATGGACTTTGAATTCTAATGGTTTTACATCACTGCTAGATTTTTGGCCGCAATGGTAAATTGAGTGATTTTGCTCGCTGATGGAATCCCTGTGACTGGCTAAAATCGGATAATTGCGTTACTACCCCTACTTTCTTCTTCTAAGGCCCTTGCCAATGATCTTTATCCTATTCTGTTTGGCATAACTTGTAATTATA